>BNJS01003560.1_pt1 | contig 241442 bp, 317 predicted proteins | sample 8540461 | NCBI WGS metagenome assembly BNJS01 (sample SAMD00202454, study PRJDB9452) | human saliva metagenome | isolation source: human saliva | place: Japan
CTGTGATATAAGTATTAAATTGTATTGTGCTCATTCTTCTTTCCACCTAGTTGTTTACAGATGTGAACAACTATGTTCAAAGCTAAGTTTACTATTGTAAAACGAATTGTGTCAAGTCTTTTTAATAAATATAAGCAACGCTTATAGCTTTTTATCTCTCACTTCTATCCCATAATAATTTTCATAGTTTTTCCTATACTGAACAAAGGTCAGAAAATTGTTCTTTATTCAAAAGAATACTCTTGCATAAGGGTGTTCTTTTTCTTGCAATTTATCGAGTTTTGATAGTATTTCTTTTGTTTTTTTGGTAGCTTTTTATAGTTTTCTAAAAATTTCTTTAGTGGCAATTTTATATACGGAAAGTTCGCTATAATACTCCTCTGCAAATTGTTCATCTTCAGGATTTCTCTTGTGGTATTTATAGATTTCACGATACTTATTTATAGTATTTATATTTTCCATATCTTGAGATAAACTCTTCATTTTAGTTTCAATGTTCTTTATTTTTATGTAACAAATCTTGTCTATCATCGGCAGATTTTTTGATTAGATCATCGAGCTGGGTAATGGAATTAATGCCTTGTTTTCTTAATTTAATTATTGAATCTGCCATTGTTTTGATATTATGTTTTCTTGCCCAAACTTCATAACCTTTGGCACTGAACCCCGTAAATGAGAATTAAATAAAAACACCTTCAAGTTGAATTGAAGTGCACCCCAAAAGTTAGACACAAAATCTAACTTTTTGGGGTGCACTTCACTTAGCCGGTGGTTTTTGATTGAAACTATACAAAAACCAGAGCCCTCGCCCTGGTTTCTCCTGTTTGTTGTATTTAATTTTCTATGTCGCTTTTACTTCATCCCATTAAAAATCTCATCGGCAATTTCTAGTCCAATTTGTGCTTGTTGCTCTGCTGTGAGGGAGTGTCCGGTTTCGTCTAGGGTGGTTAATCGTGCGTCCTTGAGGGTTTTCACCGCTTTTTGGAAGCAGTGATGGGCACGATAAAGTCATCCGCGCCGTGATAAATATGGACGGGTGAACTAATCTTGCCCAGTCCCTCATACGCGTCGATTGGATAGACGTCGGCTAAGTATTTCTTGCTAATTTTTGTCCCTAGAAGATTAAACGTTTCAGGGGCTGCGTCTAGGCTCGCGAAGGTACTTCTGATATCGTCTGGTAAGGAGAACGCTGGATAGAGCAAGAAGACTCCCGCTAAATTTGCCGCCTCTTGCGCCAAGAGTGCCGAGACGAATCCGCCTTGACTGCTTCCCATTAAATAGAGTCGGTCCGTATTGACAAACGGGAGGGAACTTGCAAATTGCAAGGCATCTCGCAAGTTTTGCACTTCGGTTAGAACAGACATTTCCGTCGTGGCCCCCTCGCTTTTTGGAGAGGAGGAAGAAGATCCACCGGCAAATTCAAAGCTGAACACCGCCACCCCGGACTTCGCCAAGGTTTTCTGTACTTCTTCATCGTGCTCCACGCTGGCTCCGAGTCCATGGCTATAGACCACTAAAGGAACTTGTCCTTGAACATATGGAATGTACGCTCTGGCATAGAGTTTCTTCCCGTTACTAACAAAGGTGTATTCCTTCACGGTATAGGTACCGTCTGCTTTCACTTCCACGCGCAGGGCTTGCGTGGTCTCTTGAACAGTTGTTGTCGTAGGAGCCTCCGTGTTTTCTGTCAGTAGTCCGCATGCTCCTAGTAGGAGTACGCAAAATAGTGTTCCTAGTAATTTCAATCGTTGTTTCATCGAATTCCATCTTTCTTTTCTGGTAGAGGGTCTTTTGCCCTTTTTAGTAGTCTACCCGCTTCCCTTGAAAGCTCAACTGTTCTGTTTGCAAAAAACGACCGCAAGACATTCCCAGCAGTCGTTTTTCATTTATACTAAAAATTCTAATAATTCCGCGTAGCTACGGACTTCCACGGTTGGTTTTACCGCCGTTCGGTTCTCCTTACGCGCTAGGTTCATCCAAATCGTGTCGATTCCCGCATTAATCCCGCCTTGGATATCGGCTGTGAGCGAATCCCCAATCATCACCGCTGTCTCTTTGTCGAAATCCGGGATGTCTTTTGCCACTCGTTCGAAAAAGAGCGGACTTGGTTTTGCGACTTTTAATTCTTCCGAGATAAACACTTTTTTGAAATACTTCGTAACCGGAGAATGCTCCAAGCGTCCCTTTTGAATCGTCGTGATGCCATTCGTAGCTGCGTAGAGTTCATACCCCTGCCTTGCTAAGCGTATGCAGCATTTCCTCCGCACCGTCGATGGTTTGCCCTTGAGTGGAGAGATGGCCTCATATTCTGATGCTAATTCGTGGCCGTCTTTTTCCAAACCGAAATGGTCGAATAACTTGGCAAAACGCGTCCCCACTAACTCTTCACGGGTGATTTCGTTTTTCTCCAGCGAGCGCCACATCGCACGATTCATCGGAATGTACACCTCAATATACTTCTCTATCTCACTGACCCCTTGATTCTCCAGCAATTTCGTCAGCGCGTAATTCTCCGCCGAATGAAAATCCCAAACCGTCGAATCCAAATCAAACAATAATGTTTTGTAGATCATCTACCTAACCCCTTTACATTGTTACCTTATTCTTTGTTCAAACTGATATTCCGTTTGCAATGTTTTTAAAAAGCCTTCTAGTCCTTTTACAAGGGTGCGATTTGTCTCGAGTGGTTTCTTTTTCCCGAGAGTGATTTCTTCCTTTGCCCGTTCCACTAAAGCATTGAATTCCTTCTTGAAAGAATGACGTCTCCAGAAAAAGACAGCTCCTAGAACGATAAAAGGAACACTCCACGTCCAGAAACGTAAACTCAGGGTGACTACCAAGAATTCGAGCGTTTTCCAAACACCCAGTTGAGAACTATATTCAATTGCATCCCTTATAAGAAAAAAGATGTACGTATTTTGTAAATAGACACCTGCAAAACAAAGAGCGAATACGGGCCATAGTATACGCGCTATTTGATGATCTTTCGGCAAAGGTACCGCATCTTCTCTTTCTGAAATCACCTTTCCAATAATTCTCGGAGTTGATTGGCTGTTTCTTGTGTGACTTTCTTCCTCATTCTTACTCCTTCTGTTTTTAAATCTCTTTATTTTAAAGTAGCCTTATAACCCATAAGTTCTGTATTTTTTAACGAAGAACTGAGCTCTTTTGACGTAGTCGTTCTCGATTCCGTGAAATGCCTTCAGTGCTTCTTCGGCAACCGTCAAGAGTGCGCACTTCCTTCACTTTCCGTTTCGATTTCGTTGTCATTCCTCCTGACGTTCAAAGGTCGTATCTTCTATCCCAAAAGATTCCTTTTTAAATCGTCATTCCGTATGATTCCCTTAATTCATACATACAATCATCCAACTCTTGAACCAACTCTTCTGAGAGTTCTAACTGTTGTTCCTTAATTCTTGTCGCTTCCTCTGTTGCAACCTGTAACAATTCCGTAAGCTCTTGTTGTGCTTTCTTCTTCTGGAACTGAAGCAGCCATAGATAAATAATGATAATTCCTACTTGCACCCCTAGAAACGGTAGGATGAACCAAACGAAGCCGCTGATAGTTGGAAAGCCTTCAAAAAAGACATACAAGAAACGCAATCCAAGCACTAAAGATAAAATGCTACTCGTAAGCACAACCCATTTGAGCGCGAGTTTAGAAGTCCCCCATTCTGATTCCGGTAAATCTTTTTCTTGTTGGGTTTATCTCTCGTAGTAGTTGTTTTTAGACGACGGATTCTGAAATCTTCTCTTGGTTTGTCCTTTGGCTGCGATTCCGCTTCTTGCTTCAAAGCACTCATAAAAATATTTTTAATTGTAAAACTTCCTGCGAAAGAGAACTTCGATGCGCATCCTCTACTTCAGAAAGAATCATATGGGCAACAGTGACAAATTCGTTTGTTTCTTCTTGCCTAGAGAAACGAATAAATCCGTTGCAAAAAAGAATTCCTAAAATGGGAATCCCCCAGATGAGCCATAAATATAAAGTAGCAATAACCAGAAGGACAAAATACAGTACTGGCGGGATAATAATCGCGACCACGGATAACAGGACGGTTCCAAACCCCGTCAACGATAAAATGATTGCAAAAAACGCCAACAACATCGAGGCTACTTTCCGTCTCTTTGCATCCGTATAAGGAACGGTTATATCTAAATTCTCTTTGGTTACTACTCTATCTAGAAGCGTCTTTAATCTACTAAGCTGGTCTTCAGAAAGTCTGTAGTAAGACTTGATTATTTCTCGGTTTTCTTCCATCCTGAGTTTTCTCCCGGTATATGATATTTCGACTCTAACACTTCTATAAAGCTTTGAAGGTGCTTGATTTCTTCTGGAACATCTTCCACAGCAACATCCTTGTACGTTGCAACCTCTGCACGAGCAATCTCAAATAGGTTATCAAAAGCTCTTTTTCGATATTCATGAACGCTAGAAGAGATTCCAAAATATAACACCCATATCATGCCGATTGGAAGCCCAAAGAAAGCAAGCATAATCATGGCATCATAGTATGATTTAGTGAATAAACCTAGTATTGGAATAGTGCCAACCAAACAACCGAACAGCACTATATTATGAATGATCCTAATCAGAAGGTACAGACGGTAAGGCACACCTTTTGGCAACTTAGAGGCGTCTTGTTGTTGTTCTGATAAAATATTCACTAACTGAAGACGTAATACAGAAATATCTTTTTGTGAAACGTTTCTTGGAAATAATCGTATTAATGACTTTATAACCGGCTCACGTGACTCTTCGATGTTGAACGCATCATCATTTCCAGCCAAATACTGTTTTAATTCTTTTACACTATTTGGAAGTTCTTCGTCGGTAAAGTTTTGCCATTCTAAAACTTCTTCTTTCGCTATACGGACAATTTGTGCCTGCTCTCCTTTAAATGCTATATGTTCCCATAGAGAAAGTCCCAGTCCCATGATAAAAATATTTACATATATTTTTAAAAAAACGGATTAAACTCAATTATATCCTTTAAAAATTCTAAAAGGATGTGTAACCAACCTCTGAAACCAAAATTCAAAACCTGGTAGAGAAACCAGGAAGATGAATGCAGTTAATATTGTCAAGAATATTTTTAAAATGTTTTTTAAGATAATTGGCATTACTGAAGCACGAGGAAGTGCAACCACTTCCCCTGATTCTTCTAGAATCGCCGCAATTAGCAATTCTCTTAGTCGTGCCAGCTGAATTTCTTCAATCCTTTTTTTCTTTTTCATAAATCCCCCTAATCCCGTAATTTGTTCCTTTTTATCACATAAATTCTTCTATGTCATATTCTCTTCTAATCCCTTTTAAGAGATTCCTCAAAGTTTTTGCCTCTGCCAAATGTTTTTTAAACCGTCATTCCGTATGATTCCCTTAATTCATACACACAATCATCCAACTCTTGAATCAATTCTTCTGAGAGTTCTAACTGTTGTTTCTTGATTCTTTTTGCTTCCGCTGTTGCGACCTGTAACAATTCCGTAAGCTCTTGTTTTGCTTTCTTCTTCTGGAACTGAAGCAGCCATTTATAAATAATAATAATTCTATTGTTAGTATAGTGAACAAAGCAACTGTCTTTTTCAAATCTTAAGAAGATAGAACCTCTAAACATCAAATGATAGGATAGAACTGAGCCAAAAATAACGTCTGCTATCACTATCCATTTCTTAACAAGTTGTAGCCTTCCCCATTTCGAGTCCGGTATGTCTGTTCTTTTTAGGGTTTATCTTTCGTAACAGCTGTTTTTAATCGCTGGATTCTGAAATCTTCTCTTTGTTTATCATTTTGATTATAATCAGTACCACTTTTCATAACACTCATAAAATATTTTTAAGGATAACATCTCCTGCGAGAGAGCATCTCGAGGGTATATTTTTTGGAATTCATAATAAAGCCAATTGCCCGCATTCATTAATTTGTCTGTTTCTCTTTGCTTAGAAAATCGAATAAATCCGATACTAAAAATAAGTACTAAAAGTGGAAGTACCCAAAATATCAATACTAGCGGCCAAGCCATTAGATTAATGAATAGTATATACTTTATCCCCTCTATATTTCCTAGTAATAAAACCACTATAAAAGTTAGTGCTACTAGCGGAAAAGCAGTGGAACAAAGTACCCCAATCATTATCAACTCACCAAGAAAGAGACCCTCTCTCATTTTTCTCAATGAACGCGGCAATGATTGTGGCGGACTATTTTCTATAGAAACCTTCTTCAATAGATCTCTTAATCGATCAAGCTGATCTTCGGAAAGTTTGTAGTAAGATTTGGGTATCTCTCGCTGTTCTTCCATTCTAAAATCTCTCATTTTTTAACAACATTCCTTTTACTGATTTCTATAACAAATCGTAGTCTAATCGTAACTCTTCTAAATGATATTTTAATGCCTTTACAGCATGCGGGATTTCTGCAGATGGGATGCGTTCCCATTTTGCGAGCTTTTCATCCGCTCTTGCAATCACATCTTTCACGTCTCTTTTTTGGATATACAATTGCAAGTAATATAAAAAGAGCATCATCATTGGAAGAACTACGATAATATAAGGTTCATATTTAACATATTCCAGAGCATATTTCACAGCGTATTGATTTCCTTCATACCAAACTTGCAAGAAATGAAAGAATCCTCTTATTTTATAATTTAATGACCATATATTATAGATTTCGACAATCATTAAAAATATTAAAAAGTATCTTTTGGAATATATCTATATGGTCGCACTTCAATCGTCTTTTCTTCCATACCAGATAAAGCCACCACTTCATTGACTAATTGTTGTAGTCTATCAATTCTTCCCTCTTCAAATCTTCTTTTCATCTTTTATTCCCCAAATTTTATTTACTTCCCTTGTCATTAGTTACTTCTGTTTCTAACTTCAACTCTTCCATGTAGTACAGTAGTCTTTCAGCTTCTTCACTCATTGGAATCAGTGGATCTTGTTTGTATACAGAAATCTCTTCCTCGGCGAGTTCAGTTAACATCCCAAACTCTTGATAATAGGACTCTACCCTGAAATAATGAACCAAATAAATGACCCCTATAATGAGGAGTAGCGTACCCATCCCTAGTAAAATCCCAAACAGTAAAAACGGTGGGAAAAAAAGCCCCATTAGAATAAAAGCTCCTCCCGAATCAAAGATGTCTGGATTCATAAGTAGCGAACCTACTACGATGAGTTCTACTGCAAAAACAAGACCTCTGATAATTTTTCCATCCTCGGGAAGCTGATTCTCACTATTATTTTGCGTCATCACCGCTGTAAGCAATTCCCGCATCCTCGTTAATCGTCTTTGTCTAATCGCTTTTCTAAAAAATTTCATTTCGTATCTCCCTAAAACTCGAATCTCTTCTTATAATCCGCAATCAGAAACTCCGCGTCTTCGATGTCAGTCGTCATATCTGTGCGGTTGGTTTCTTTTAATTTTTTTTCTAACACTTTCAATATAGTTAAAAGTTACCAAAGTTCTTTATTTAAGGTGGAACCGTAACGTTTTGATGTTGTACCTCCGAAGCGTACATTATGTACTTTCCTCATCAAATAATTCTATCATCTATTGGTAACGAGAATTGCTTATATTGTACCATAAACATACGGAAAAATGAATATGACCAGATAGTTAAAAACCTTTGTAAAATAAAGCTTGAATCAATCTTCGAACATTTAAATGTATTAAAGATTCATCGATATGGTATGATAAAAACAGGAATATCCTAAGTATAAGAGGCGCGTTATGAAAGAAAATGAAGTTATTTTTAAAAAGGCAATCTACTCAGAATATTTTTTTCAAAAAAATGGAGATACGGATTTTTTTCTTTAATTGGTTGTTAGGTATAGGTGAAGTTTTTGGTTTTTTTCTCACGGAGAACTTTTATTATCTTGCCCAAGAGTTGGGCAAATCACCAAAACCAGATAACTGGAAAAATATTTTTTTATCGCATGGAAACTATCTTGAACAAAAAGTAAGTCATTCGGGTTTGAGTGAGCAAACAAAGGCACAATATTATCTAGCACAGACCTATTCCCTTCGCTCAGCAGTTCAGTTTATCAATCCTTTTTCTGACGAATATTTGCCTACCGTTCATAAAATGGAGACGGCGTTTTCTAATGCCATTCAATCACTAGGAGCCCCAGTCGAAGAATTATCGATTCATTATCAAGATTCCTATTTGCCGGGCTATTATCTTCACAGTGGTAATCATTGTCCAACATTGATGATGGTTGGTGGTGGAGATACCTATCGCGAAGATTTATTTTACTTTGCTGGCTATCCAGGCTGGATGCGAAGTTACAATGTTTTAATGGTTGATCTACCTGGTCAAGGGTCCAACCCTGGCAGAGGTTTAACTTTTGATGTAAATGCCTCTATTCCAATTTCACAGTGCATAGACTGGTTAGAAGTGAGAAATCCTCAGCTGAACAATCTAGCTATTTATGGAGTTAGCGGAGGGGGATATTTTACCGCACAAGCTGTCGAAGAAGATACAAGAATACATGCATGGATTGCAAGCACTCCCATTTATGACGTTTCGGAAATCTTTAGAAAAGAATTTGGGGACAGCTTAAAAACTCCAAGTTGGTTAATGAATATCCTTTTTAAAGTTAGCTGGAAGTTTGAATGAGTCTGCGGATTTAAATCTTAAAAAATATGCTTGGCAGTTTGGTACTTCTGATTTTAAGAGTGCTATTAATGAAGTGTTTAACCGTGCAAAGGTTGTGGACTATCAAAAGATTCAGTGTCCTTGCCTATTTATCATGGGAGAGGGTGAAGGCGCTGAATTACAACACCAAACCAAAGTGATTTTTGAAGCACTTAAGTCTAAAAATTCGCAAACTAAACTTCAAATTTTTGAAGCGGAAAGTGGTGCGGATGCTCATTGCCAAGTCAACAATTTGAGACTCGCTCATAATGTCGTTTTTGATTGGTTGGACACTTTATTTGAATGGAATCAGAAGGGATAAATTAGATTTATAATCCTGATTATAGTCCTCCTAACAATAATGTTTGAGCAGCTGTAACATCCTTTTGATTGAGTAGTTATGCCATTTGATTCATCTTAGGCTAAGCAGATAAACAGAAAACTAAAGCCTTTTGTTTATTTTTGCATACTTCCGTTTATCGAAATTCCCTTTTATAGTTTCGTCACAAAAATCGGCTTTCTTGTAAGTGCACGTAGCACCACAAGAAAGCCGATTTTATTTATCTTTCTATGTTTAGACCTCTATGATTCCTAACCCTAACTCTGGGGCTTGCATTTTCATTGCCTTCAATCTGATGGTTAGTTGAAGGTGTTTTTTAATTACATTCAGCTACTCTTCGCCCAAGCATATAAACAAACTCCCTTTACAAATCCATCCTATCAATGAATTTCATACCTTCATAAGCTGTTCTTTTCATAGTTTGCGATAAGAAACTCCGCGTCTTCGATGTCATCGTCCATATCTATGCGGTTAGTTTCTTTTAAAATCGCCATGCTCTTCTTGGCCAGCACGATGAGTCCACTGATTTCTTTTTCATAAAATTTTTGCTTTAGAAAAAGAAGTAGGCACCAAAGGAAGAAGAGTGGAACGGCAAAAAACAAGACTAAAAGCGAGATGGAGACAAATCCCGGCTCCTGTGCTACACGAGCGACGAGGGCCATTGTCGGTGCTTTGAAGATTTCGGTCTTGATAAAGAAATAGCCTAGAAACCCCGTAATAAATCCAATCGTAGCCAGTTTTTGTTCTGCACGCTTTGGTTTCGCCTGTGTGACACCTGCTTCTTGCGTCAATATGTCAGTCAAATAACGAAACTGCGCTAACTGTTGATTCGTAATGCGATTATGAAACGAAAACTTCATGGTCTTCTCCTCCTAGAACAATTCCTTTTTGTGCTAAATTCTCCACACATTCTTTGTAATACGCATCATCATGCTCTTTGTATAACGGATGCTTCCACTCACACGTCACAACTTCGGTATACGGTGGACACACTTTACCCCGGTACGACGCCTCTTTCCATAGAGGAGTCACATTATACCCACGGTGCTCCATTTCATCCATAATCAGCCTATGATATTGATAGAGCACATACGGAGGATACGTAAAAACATAATCCACCGTTGCGTGCTTCTTGCCCCATCCATTTCCTCTAAGGGCACAACATTCACGGTGTTGCCCCAAGAGTTGCGGACGCGGGAGCTTTGCAATCAAGTCTTCATGCCATAATCTCATCTCATTTCCTCCTAGAATCCAAATCGGTCCTTATAGTCCGCCATCAGCACTTCTACATCTTCGATATCCTCTGCCAGTTCCGTACGCCCCTCTTCCCTCAAGCGAGCAACTACCTGCTCAGCAAAAGACACTAAGTTTTTTAATTCTTGTTTTAAATCCTTTTGAATCCATAATTGATCTAAAAATAAGACCGAATTAACACAAATCAAAATAAAGAGAACGGGAATTCCGATAGAAAACCATCCAAACTGTTCCAACAATGTCTGAAACGGAACCCAAGTAAACGAACTCCGATAGAAAATGATGGCAAGTGCCAGCACGATAACCGTTGGCACAACAGGATTCCGTTCGATTTTTTTCCGGAACCTCCTCTGTCATCTCTGCTTTTTCAGCTAAAAACTCAACGATTTCACGAAAACGACTAACCGTCTTCTTCGACAGAACACTTCTAAACAACTGATTCACTGCCTTCCCCTTCCTGGAACATGCCTTTTTACTTTATTTCCCAATTATACCATCTCTGCCCCCACTTCGCCTACACCCTCGCGAATGTATAAGATACCCCCAAAATTAATCTGTCCTATTTTTCATTCTATAGCCCCTTTCCTCTATGTTTTTGTTTTCGTTTTTCTTGTTTTAATTGAAACTTTCTCTTTTTCTCTAATTCTCTTTGTTGCTTGCTTTCAACTCTTCTTTCCAATTTCATTTCTTCTCTTTGTTGCTGCAGGGCCATTTGAGATTTTGAACTAATTCCAATTTGTTTGCTTTGTTTTCTAGCTTCCCTTTGTACTCTTTTCGGATTTGCCTTTTCTCTTTTGACCTCAACCGCTTCATCCGTACTGAATCTCAGATGACGATACTGTTGTAAAACAAACTCGTACACCTCATAATCTTTTGGTTGCGAACCAAAAACAACTCTACAGACTGACCATCGATTTTCTTCGACACGTTCAAAAACGCCCACCCAAAAAGGATGTTCGAAAAAACCGTTAATTTCACTGTTACTCTTTTCCATAACAGTCCCTCCTTTATATACAATCAAAGAATGGACAACCCGGAGGGGCAGGTTACTTACCTAAATGGCTATCATTTAGACGACTGGGCTTCCTACCAGTTCTAACACATCGTGACAATGCATATTGCGTTTTTATCTTTGAGATTTTCTTCATTATAGCATATTTCTATTTCAAGATTAACAGCACGGACCTTCTTAACAAATGGACTCTAGAAAACCATTTCCTCGCGTTGCTCCAGTTTTAAGACTGGAAGACAAGCTCTGCCATTCCTGTCCCCTTCACAAACTCGAAGAAGTAATCCGCCTGACTCATCCTAGCTCCGCACTCCATCGAAACGCACTCTCCCGCCTCATCGAAGCAAAAAATAAAACAGGTTGACACTGCACGATTGGAAACGACCCTCCTCGGATTCTATAGTAACAACAATAGCGAACAGTAACCGATGTGAATTAGAGGGCGATTTAAGACATTCGCGTTTCTCCCTTCCCAAGACCGGAAGGCAAGCACCAACATGACTTGTCCCTCTCACAAGTCTCAGAGAGTAACGCCTGACTCATCGCTAGCCCCGCACCCCATCGAAACGCACTCTCCCGCCTCATCGAAGGTAAAATAAAATCTATTGATTCAAAGCCGTATCGTTGGCTTAAAAAAGCCCTCGGGGACTCTATAGTGAGAATAGTAAAGAGAAAGCAACCAATGCGAAATAGAGCCACAAGAGAATTTATTCTCCTGTGGCTCTTTGAAAACTAGTAGGATTGAGACCTTGGCTCAATCCGATGCCTTTACTATCATCACTATGAAGATGTCCCCGAGGGCGATTTAAGACAACGTCTTAACTCTTCATTTTCATTGAATCAATAGATTTTTATTATAGTTCTCTTCGTCCTTCGATGGCGCGGAAGAGCGTCATTTCGTCTGCGTATTCGATGTCACTGCCGACCGCTAGCCCATGAGCCAGACGCGTTACTTTGATGCCCGCTGGCTTGATGAGACGGGATAAGTACATGGCAGTTGCTTCACCTTCCGCTGTCGCATTAGTCGCGATTATAACCTCATTGACTTCCGGGTCCTGCAACCTCGTAATCAAGGACATAATATTAATATCATCCGGCCCTGTTCCTTCCATCGGAGACAACACCCCGTGAAGCACATGATAGAGCCCTTTGTATTCCTTCATCCGCTCCATACTCATCACATCTCGGGCATCTTCCACCACGAGAATCTTCGTACGGTCGCGCGTTGTATCCGCACAAATCTCGCACGGATCCTCTTGCGTCACATTGCCACAAACCGAGCACATTCGTAAGTCACGTTTGCAGCTAATAAGCGAATTCGCAAAAGTTAATACGTCTTCTTCACGCATATCCATGCAGAAGAAGGCAAGTCGTGCAGCCGTCTTCGCACCAATCCCCGGTAGCTTCATAAAGCTGTCCATCAATCGTGCAATCGGTTCTGGATAATGCATGCTCCAACCTCCATTGATTAAAATCCTGGGATATTTAATCCTTTAGTGAATTGACCCATTGTTTGGTCGTTGGCTTTTTCTGCTTGCGTTAACGCATCGTTTGTCGCCATTAACACTAAGTCTTGTAATAATTCTACATCCTCTGGATCAACTGCTTCTGGTTTGATTTCCACGTTTAAGACTTGGCGTTTTCCGTTTACCGTTACTTTTACCAAATCACTTTGAGAAGTTCCAGTGTATTCTGTTTGGTTTAACTCTTCTTGAGCTTGTGCCATTTGTTTTTGCAATTTTTGCATTTGTTTCATCATGCCTTGCATATTTCCCCATTCCACGCATGGTTGTACCTCCGTTAATTCGTATTTTTTTCTATTCTTCAATTTGAACGAACTCTTCTCCGAAAAAGCTCAATCGTATCTTGTACTTTTTGTTTAAATTCTTGTTCTTCCTCAGAAATCGACTCTTCCACAACAGGTGCTTCCGTCACATGAGAGACCGCTTCGCCTTCTTTATTCTTCTTGCGTTCGAGAACGAAATCAGAACGAATTTGTTGCCACTGTTCGCTCGTGACTCCGACAAAAGGTTCCGCTGTAGCCTCCGAGGCGTTCGAGATGTCCTTGAACTTCTTCATGGAATCCTACCGTCGTCTCGGCCAGTCCGCAAATATGTTCATACATAAATTGCATTACAAACCCATTTGGCCCTGCAGCAACCGGTTGTGCTTGATTCATCAGCGCTCGTTGTTGCGGCGTTAAGCAGCTGAGCAAGTCGCCCCATAAGTCGCGCACCTTTTCGATGTCTTCTTTGGTCGCTTCCATCAAAATTTTGTTCACGGCCGACACATTCGGCTTGAAGCTTGCTTTTGGTGCTTTTGCAACTGGTTTTTTGGCGGAGTCGGTTGCGAAGAAGGAACGCTTCCTCCGTTCATCAATGCTGACATTTGTTGACGTAACTGCGCGAGTTGTTGTTGCAATTGCTCCACTTCCTCGCTACTTGGCGCTTCTATTGCTCTAGGTGTGGCACTTGTTTGTGGTTGTGCCATTTTTAATCGTTAAGACTTCGAGTGAAATCGTTGGTTTTGTGGTGAAGCGCATTTCTTGTTGCGTTTGGTTTAAAGCTTCCACAAAAGCGATATAAGAAACTGCATCCACTTTGTCTTTAAATTGCAAAAAGCGTTCGCTACGACCGACTGCCTCGCCACTTTGTTTAGCTACGAGGAGGTCTCTAGCAAATTCTAGCCATTCTTCCACCAAACGGCTTGCTTCTTTCCCCATTTTAAAAGAGTTGTTGTAAGCTCTCCAAAGCTTCTTCTGCTTTTTGCGCTTGTAAGTCCGCTACAAAATCAATCATTAAGTCATCGGTCAGGCTTCCTGACACTTGAATCGCTTCTTCAAACGTGACTTTTCCCATCGCCAAATGAAATCATTTGATCGAGTAGACTAAGAGCGTCCCGCATTCCTCCGTTGGCACATCTAGCCACTACACTGAGGGCATCCGCTTCGTACTCTATGCCTTCTTGGTCTAGGATATACGCCAAGCGGTCGATAATTTCTTGGGACGTAATGCGTCTAAAGTCAAACCGTTGCGTCCGAGAAATAATCGTCGCTGGAATTTTATGCGGTTCCGTCGTTGCGAGAATGAAGATGACCTTTTGAGGCGGTTCTTCTAAGGTTTTTAAGAGTGCGTTAAACGCTCCTGTTGAGAGCATATGCACTTCGTCGATAATATAAATTTTGTATTCGGCTTGTGTTGGTGCATAACGCGCCTTGTCACGAATATCACGGATTTCTTCAACCCCATTGTTGCTGGCCGCATCGATTTCGATCACGTCGCCAATCGTTCCGTTTGTGATTCCTTTACAGATTTCACATTCGTTACAAGGTTCGCCGTTTTTTTGGTTTGGACAGTTAATGGCCTTTGCAAAGACCTTCGCGGCACTCGTTTTTCCTGTCCCACGAGGCCCCGTAAATAAGTAAGCATGACTCGTTTTTTGATTACTAATCGCGTTTTTTAACGTATGCGTCACCGCACTCTGTCCGACCATATCATCGAACGTTTGTGGACGCCATTTTCGATATAATGCTTGATAAGCCATATTACTTCCCTGCCTTTTTAAAAATTTACAGTTCTATTCTAGTATAGATTCTTCAAAAATTCTACTGTTCGACGCGTTTCATCGGCGCCTGTGACGTCTGAATAAAGCGACTTTCTGTCCCTTTTGGAACAATGAGGGATAGACGGTGTTTTGCCCTTGTACAAGTCGTATACAGCATCATTTGTTCTTTTGCGGTATGATACGCTTCATCGGTCGCATTCCAAATGATCACTTCGTCAAACTCCATCCCTTTCGCCACTTGAATCGTCGTTAATACAAAGCGACTTCCAAGAGACTCACTGCTATCTTCTAGAAGCGCAATGTCTTCCACGTTTAGCAATTGATGTAAGGCTTTTGCTTCTTCCATCGTTCGACATAAAATCGCCGTTGTGTGATACACTTGCGGACTTTCTTCTAATAAGCCTTTCAAGCGCGTCAGCTGCATGCCATCTGCATCGCTATACAGCGTTACTTCGCTTCCCGTACGTGGGAATACATTTTTATCGAGTGGCCATTTTAAAATTCCATTGGCAAATCGTGTAATTTGTGCGGTACAACGATAGCTGATTTCAAGTGAGCGATTCATCAAGGTCCGATTTGGAAAGACGAGTTCGACCAGTTCTGGATGGCGCGCTCCTAATGTGAAAATCGTAGAAGACGTCGTAAACGACTGGTAAGTGTCTCCAACAACCGTGAATTTCGCACGGAAATAAATTCGATAAGGTGCCTAACCATAATAAGGACACATCTTGCACTTCGTCGATAAAGAGATGACTATACCCCACATAATCGCGAACCGGAGTGACTCTTGTCGCCACATATTGCAAGAGGCGAATCCCTTCTGCCGTCACTTGGAGGCGAGACCCTTCTATTTTCTTCAACGGAATTGGCGCATTGTCCATCTTCTCTAGTTCTTGTCGGCGCGCTTTAGCTTGCGGCATCCATTGTTGAACCAAGTAGGCGATGTCCACGAATGCGAACATTTCTACTTGTTGCGTCACTTCAAGCACTTCTTTTTCGAAGACTTTTTGTCCAAGTACTTGGAAATACTCTGCCTCACTCTTCGTCTCAACATCCTTCATCAAGACTTCGATTTGCATCGCATTCATAGACTCGTAGACGGCTTTGGCCTTCTCGGACATAAAGAATTTATTGAGACGACGTTTTAAAGTACGCTCTAAGACGGTTTGCATTTGCGTTAATTGCTGATGCAATGGTAAGGTCACATTCACATTTTCAGTGAGTTTTTCGTAGTCTTTCATCGTGAAGACCGCTTGTCCTTTAATCCCGATTGCTCGATACGGTAAGTCTTTCGCCGTTAGCCCTTGGAGATTGCGATGAACGAGTGCAATCCACTCACTATCCGTTAAGTACACTTTACGCGTTGGTACTTGGCTTAAAGTCGTTGTTTTATGCAAGTACATCTTGCGGTATAACTCAATCGTATGTTGCGCAAGTGTTTGTTGGTATAACTCGCTTCCCGTTAAACTTGGGATCACATGCGATACGTATTTTTGCAAAGAGTTGGTTGCGTGATAGGAGCAACATATCGCTCATCCGCTTATCTTTGGCTTGATACATCAAATATGCAATGCGTTGTAGTAAAAATCGTCGTTTTTCCCACTTCCGGCACACCCATTCACGATGAGCCAGTCTTTTCGGGTTCAGACGGATAATTTCATTTTGTTCTTTTTGAATCGTTGCAGTGATTCCTTCTAAATGCCCATCCTTATTCGTCGGTGCACTAAGGCCTCCATTAAGAGCGATTCTTCATTTTCAATATCATAAACAGACTGTAAGGTTCCTTTTTTTGATGACGATGTCGCGTTTTAGGAAGGCTTGTGCTTTTTGCGCCCCATTTGGAGTCTCGTAATGGAGCTCTCCTAAGGTTCCTTCATAAAACAAACTTGCGATGGGTGCTCTCCAGTCATACACTTGCACTTGATCTTCTTCATCAAAGAAGGTCGCTGGTCCAATGTACATTTTTTCTACTTTTTCGTCTTTTCCAAATTGAACGTCAATTCTTCCAAAGTACGGAGATTCTTTTTGTCTTTCTAATTGCTGGATTCCATACTGAATTGTATCTTGTCTAGTGATATCCAGGTCGCGTTCTTGCAGACGTTTTTCTTCGAATGCAATTTTGTCTTCCATTAGCTTTTTCACACCTTCTAGATGTTTAGCTTCTTCTTGGAAATTCTGGTTCTTCATGCGACTCACTCTCCCTCCACTGGATATTCTTTCTCATAAAAACAGGCTGAACCTCTGGTCCAGCCTGAATCTTCTTCTATGTACATACAGCACATAGCGAACATTACTTATAGCTGCTTCCTTCCGGACCTGACTCGATTCATAAGTTCGCTATTGCCATATGGCCCTAACGGCACGTATTATTATACAAAACTTCTTTTTGAAAAGCAAGCAGATAACGCTTGAGAAAGAAATTATTGGAAACGACAAAATAAAGGTCGCAAATGAAACTATCCCATCGTTTTTTGCGGTTAGATGCTGGGAGTATTCCATACATAGTTTTCTCTTCTTAAAAGCACACCCTTCGGGGGTTGATTTCTTCGAGTGCTTGCGGATTATTTTATAGTAGCGGTAACGTTGCACCGGTTCGAGCCTCTTCGAGTCTCTCACCTTTAAAGCTTCAAAGCAGGAGTACGTCCACAAGCGGACTACTCCTGCTAATTCACATTTAATGCGTCACACGTTACTACTACTATAAAATCCGCAAGCTTCTTCGAAATCAACGTGAAGAAATAAATAAGCTACTCCCTACCGCAAACGATGGAGTTTCGTGCACCTCTATGTGGTGTTTCTTTTTCAATTGAAACTGCTTGGTTTTCTAAAAATAAAACCGTGACGAGGGATAGCAAAAGAGACACTAAAAAAGATAGTCTCTCCAGAAGGAAAAACTATCTAAAAATGTTTGCTTGTGCTTACTGATGGTTGGCTTTTTTTGCTTCGTCTCTTTCATCGAAAAATAACATCAATGGGAGTAACGTCCATAACAAATTCCCATCGAATACACTTAACCATGATTCGCCTGTATATAATTTCAATCCTATTCGAAGGATTAAGGCTAACACGTTTACCACTATGGCTAGCGTAAATAATTGTTTGGCTAATTGAGAATTTTCTTTTTGTTTCTTTTTTTCCATGTTGAACTCTCCTTACCTGCTTTTTGTTATCTTTATTAAATCATTTTAAGGAGTCGTGCAACAGGCACTTTCGTCATGGATTTCCATTACTAAAGTCATGGTTTGCTTGATTTCGAAGGAACTGCGGAAAATCAAAAAACAGCAAACCAGATTGATTTGCTGCTTTTTCTCTAAAATAAGTTTATGCTTTGGATGGTTTGGATAAGAAAAATAGGTAAAGTCCAAAGGCTAATTTAATAATGGCATCGATATAGGCGATGGTCACGAGGGAGCTTTGCGGAGAGAGGTATCCGACTGCTGCATTGATCACGCATGCCAATCCTAGGAAGATCATTGATTTTCCATGGACGAAGTAGTATGGGAAGAAATGGATCCCTGTTGCAAGAAGTGCACCTAACCAGATGAGTCTCCAGTTTTCTGATTCGAAGAATGGTCCTCCTAAGAGTACAAGTAAAATGAATAAAAGAATCACTGAGTATAACGATACTTTTCGTTGGAAAGGCGTTGAAGGTCCGTCCGAAAACTTATGAAGGACTTTTTTATTCAGATTGATGGAAAAGAAACTCACCACATAGCCGATGCTGAAGACCTGCATATTAATGATTTGTTCTCCACCTACAACCGTCGCGAGTGCAATCACGAATGCGACCGCAATAAGCCATAATCCACACGCTTTTTTGTAATTGAATTCTAACGTTTCTCCTTTGTTATAACCTAAAAATGACATCCATATTCCTCCAGTTCACTTTTGAAACTTTTAACGATATCCTCTATTCTACTCCTGTAAAAATGAGAATTCAAACGTCAAACCCCTTTAAGCGTCCTATCTAGTGAGGAGATTTTTCTTATTGAAGGAATTTGCTGGCTAGTGAATAGACTTGCTTGATTGCCTTGCCATCCAGTTTCCATGTTGCTAGTTCTGCTTCGATGAGTTCTGGGAACTTCTTGCTAATATCTCGAAGGGCATTGCCGACAGATTTTCGGACATACTCGCTTTCGTCTTCTTTGAGGGCGGCAATTCTTCGGATGGCTTCGCGAGGATGTTCTTTAAAATACGGTCTGCTCGTCCAGATCCGTAAGCCTTCTGTGACCGCTCGTCTTGTATTTGGATGTGGATGGGTTAGCCACTCATCGATGACAGGAAGTGCTTTTTCATAGCCGACTTTTTTTACAAAACTCGTCAAACGCCTTCGCTAACACTTCTTGCACTCTCCAGTTGTCGTCCTTGGAGACTTTCTCTCTCATAAAGGCTAGAATTTCCTCTTTTTGTGATAAATAGCCAAATAGGAAGACTCCATACATTCGAACTTGATACACCTCAGACTGATAGGCGAGATGTGCTAATTGCTCTACTTCTTCTTGCTTGTAGTTTTTGATAATCTTGTAGGGCTCTTCTTTCTTCCTCTTTGAACCCGCTCTGGATTGGTGAACAATCCTTTTCAAGTTGCTCGATATATTTTTTCAAACAAATGCTCCTTTCTTTTAGCTTTTACCGAAATGAATCGCCTTTATTATACTCCATCCAATCAAAAAGCACAGCCTTTACTTGAAAAGCTGTGCTTGGTTTTAGAGATTAAAATAATGCTGTTAAAGCAGATGCTAGACCGAAGAAGATTCCTGGTGCGTTTGCAGCTGCTAGCGGAATATCACGGTTTGGTTTGAAGAGTCCATAGTACACCCATAATGAGCAGTTCAATGCGGCAACGAGGTGGTTGAATGAAGTCCCTTTATTCCCAGCTAAGTTGTTCATAATTTGAGGGATATACGCAACATACATCGCAACGGACATACAAGTCGCAATCCAACCTAATACTTGCGTTTGTTTTTCTGATAATTTCATACAATCTGCTCCTTTCACAAATTATGTAAAATAATATATAAAATGAAAACAATTTTTCAAGTATATTCAACCGATTACAACTTTAAGTTTTTCATTAGAGAAAACAAGCACAGCTCCTACTCGGATTGCTGTGCTTGTTTGGCTCTTGATTTTTCGTTTTTATTGCGTTCACGAAGGCCTTTGAAGAAAAGAACGTAAGATTTCTTGGCATTCCTCTTCAAGGACCCCTTGTTCCACTTCGACTTGATGGTTGAACCGCTCGTCTTGAAGGAGGTTCATAAAAGTGCCAGCTGTCCCCTGCTTTTTGGGTCAGAAGGCGCCGAATGTCACCTTTTTGAGACGTGCGAGAATCATCGCTCCGCTACACATTGGGCAAGGTTCCAAGGTCACGAAGAGTTCGCAGTCTTCGAGTCGCCAGCTTCCAAGGTGTTGGTTGGCTTGGCGAATCGCTTTGATTTCAGCGTGAAGGGTGGCGTCTTGTTCCTTTTTCGCGTAGGTTATGGCCACGACCGATGATTTCCCCATTCAGAACAACAACCGCCCCGATTGGCACTTCCCGCTTGGTCATAGGCTTTCTGCGCTTCCTTCAACGCTTCTCTCATAAAGAATTCTTTTTCCTGAAGTTCCATGTTCTTACTGATAGACGCGCTTTGTCACGACTAGACTATGCGGTCTCTCAAACTCCTTATCTAAGTAATCTTGGTACGTCCCTGGGGAAATAAACCCTCAGGCGCTTAAAATATCCGTTCCTGCTGTTCCGACAATCGTATCGGCTAGCAGTACACAGTTGGTACTCATGACAAAATACGTTTTGAATTTTGAAGATGTAAATTTATACAAGAGTGCATCGGCTTCTTGTTTGAGTTTGTAGGCATACATCGGTTCTTCTTTGTCGATTCCAGGACGCTTCGGTTTCACCATTTGCGGCGGATTCCACGGTACTGTCAGCGACATCAGTTTGGCGATTTCCTTATCGATGGCAGCCAGTTGTTCTGGAGATAAGGCTAAGCCATAGCCGAGTAAAGTCTTATGGTTTTCGCGTTTACAAAATTCAATGTATTTTTCACGGTCGGCACTGAAAAGTACTCCGTCTCCCATCGTTCCAAACAGGCGCTCGGAATTCGTATCGTAGTTTCCGAATGAAATAATACGTCCCTTATAACAAATATCGACATGCCCGATTGCCCCAAATCCGTCTTTTGTGACGTGAATAAACATCTCCAAGTTTGGTTCGGCATTTTCTTTAGAACGGTCGTAAATTTCTGAGGCTGTTTCGCCTTCTCCAAGTTCCAACGCATCATTGATTTTTTGCAAAGTCACACGAGGAATAATCGCAGCCAGTACCAACGGCATCCCTCGACGCAAGCGTCTACGAAGGACTTTCTTTCCAACTTCGGCCTCGAAGAACCAGCCGTCACGAATGTTACTAGTCCCAAGCCCGATGAAATAAAGCGCAAGGAAGAACATTTGTAAGTTGCCGTCGCCCCCAAGAGCCAGTAAAGTCGCTACCCCGACAACTGAGAGCCAAATGGTATCAATGAGCAAGCGCAGTCGCGGACGGATACCGTCTTTGACATAAATATAGTACGTTACGCCACTAGTGGCCGCTTTCATCACTTCGTTAAGCCCCATCAAGATACTGACAATCGCAATCGGAAGCGAGATAAAAAATTGATTTCCTGCTAAAAATCCGTAAAGGAAAAATTTAGCAACATTCAGCCATAATGGATCTTTTGCCGCCGCCTTACTAAACCAACGGAACAAGAAATTCCATAGTTCACGAGCCCATAAGAATGTTAAAAACAGACGTAACATCAATTCTGGGAAGCTTGGTCCGTAGATTAGGAGCAACACCCCAGCAATAAGGAATGCAATCCCTTCAATTAGGAGCTTTTTCCCTGTAATCCCTAGTTCACTAATTTTCTTCATAACTACACCTCTATTGATTTAATTCCTGCTTCAATTGCTCTAGAAGCGCCTTGCACCCGAGCGTCACATCGCGATACGTCGCATCAAAGTCCCCTGTATACCACGGATCGGCAATATCGCGCTGCACTCCTGCCACTTCAAGCAAGCGAGCCACCGTCGCATCCGATTTTCCATCGACAAACGAGTGGATATTACGCACATTCGACGCATCCATTCCCAAGATGTAGTCGGCATCCAGGTCGGTTTCATCCAACGTCCGTGACACAAGCCCCTTTGCGGAAATGTCGTGCTCCTCGAGTTTCTTACGAGTGCCGTGATGCACCGGATTCCCATGCTCCCACGTACTTGTCGCAGCGGAATCTATCGTAATTTTATCTTCCAATCCTTCTTCATGAACCATTTTTCTAAATACAGCTTCTGCCATTGGCGAACGACAAATATTCCCCAGGCAGACGAACACAACCTTCATGACCGTCCCTCGCTTTCCATTCTTTTCCCTTTCATTATAACAGACAACCTTGCGCCTTCGCAAAAAAATGTCTGTGTGGTGTTATAGCTACTCGAACGAACTAAATTTTCTAAAATATCCCCTGTAGAAAGCAAAGACAAGATTCCTTCAAATCCTTGCGGATTTTTTTATAATCGCTGTAATGGGGCACCGGCTTGAGCCTACGTCTCAAGCACTTTCGAGATTCAAACGGACTCTAAAAGAGTCCGTAATTCACTTCGAATGCTATCCCCCATCACTTCGATTATAAAATCCGCATGATTTTCCGTAATCTTGTCTGCACTCTTTATCCAATTTTTGCTAGCAGAATTTTGTTCGAGTAAGCACATCCGCAATTTTTTGCAAGGCACCCTCATCTGTTACAGTGCGAGAAACATTTGAACGCATGTCACGCCCCTTCATCACCGCACCCCTGCAGCGACTATATTTTCTGCACCTAACTTAGTTTTTCTTCTCTCTCTTTCTTTCGAATGAAGCAAAATCCATTTGAAATAAGGCACAAACGTTGGGATAAAAAATAAACGGAATACCCTTCGGATTCTATAGCGGCAATAATAGCGATTGTAATCGATGTGAATTACTGACTCTGGAAATTTATTTCCTAGAGTCAGTTTGAAGCTCGATAGGGAGCGAGACCCTAGGCTCGCCCCGGTACAGCTATTATCGCAGCTATGAAGATATCCGAAGCGGTATGAAGTTTATTTTTTAGACCTCCGGTCTAATTCTCCTCTCCTATTTCAAATGGATTTTGCGTCCTTCGAAAACAAAAAATGGTGGACAGCCGTCCACCATTTTTTCTATTCTACTGTAACCGATTTGGCCAAGTTACGCGGTTTGTCCACATCTAAGCCTTTACCTAGAGAAGTGTAGTACGCGATTAATTGCGTTACCACTACAGATACGATTGGTGCAAGTAGGATTGGCACCGCTGGAACGATGATATCGTCGCCTTCTTGCTCAACACCTTCCATCGCGATTGTTGTTACGACAGCGCCACGAGCTTTCACCTCTTGGATATTTCCGCGAGTGTGGCTTGCTACTACTGGTTCGCTTAATAATGCGATAACTGGAGTGCCTTCTTCGATAAGGGCGATTGTTCCGTGTTTTAATTCTCCTGCGGCAAAGCTTTCAGTTTGCACGTATGAGATTTCTTTTAATTTCAACGCTGCTTCCATCGCTACATAGTAGTCTAAGTGACGACCGATGTAGAAAGCATTGCGAGTTTCTAATAAGCGCTCTTTGACTAAGTCTTGAACGGCTTGTTTGTCTGATAATACGCTCTCGATTGAAGCCGCAACGACACCTAAGTCGTGTTTCATGTCGAATGGAGCTTCTAAACCTTTAGAAGCGCGTAATGCGTCTGCTAAAACGGCCATTACTGCGATTTGTGCAGTGTAAGCTTTTGTTGAAGCTACGGCAATTTCAGGGCCTGCGTGTAATAGTAAAGTATAGCTTGCTTCACGAGAAAGAGTTGAACCTTTCACGTTTGTGATTGTTAATGATGGGAAGTTTTGCTCGTTTACTTTTACTAACGCTTGACGGCTGTCCGCTGTTTCCCCACTTTGTGATAAGAAAATGAAGAATGGTTTTTGTGATAATAATGGTTGGTGGTAAGCAAACTCACTTGCTAAGTGAACTTCTACTGGAATACCAGCAAGTTGTTCTAATAATGCTTTACCAACCCATCCTGCATGGTAGCTTGTTCCGCAGGCAATCACGTAAATGCGGTCGCTTGCTAAAATGCTATCTTGGATTTCTTTATCGACTTGTAATTGACCATTTTCGTCTTGGTAGTTTTGAATGATTTTACGTAATACGGCTGGTTGCTCATCCATTTCTTTTAAGCATGTAGTGAGCGTAAGCCCCTTTTTCTAAATCGTCTGCATCTAATTCTGCAACGAATGGCGCACGTTCTACTGGTTCGCCGTCGATTGTTTCGATTTCTACAGAGTCAGCCGTTAAAGTGATTAACTCTTCGTCTTTGATTTCGATGTAACGGTCTGTTTCAGCGATTGTTGCCATTGCGTCTGAACAGATTACGTTGAAACCTTCGCCAACCCCTACTAATAATGGGCTCTTATGTTTCGCTGCGTAAAGAACGCCTGGTTTTTCGCTGTCTAATAAACCGAAAGCGAATGATCCGCGGATTTCTTTCAACGCGCGACGGAAAGCTTCTTTTCCTGATAAGTTTTCTTTGTTTGCAAAGTATTCTACTAAGTTTACGGCAACTTCAGTATCTGTTTGAGATTTGAAATCAACGTCGCTTAAGAATTCTTTTTTCAATTCGTCATAGTTTTCAATAACGCCGTTGTGCACTAATGTGAAACGACCTGATTGTGATTGGTGAGGGTGAGCGTTGTTTTCTGTCGCTGGTCCGTGTGTTGCCCAACGAGTGTGCCCGATCCCTGCAAATGCTGGAATAGCTTCATCCACTGCATCACGAAGATTTTGAATACGTCCAACACGTTTTACTAATTGTGTTGATCCATCTTCGTCCATAATAAATAATCCTGCTGAGTCATATCCACGATACTCAAGCTTTTCTAATCCGTTTAACACTACAGTTTGAATTCTGTCGTGTCCAATACATCCTACGATTCCGCACATAATTTTAACTCCTTTTATAAGAGGTCCTATTGGCGCCTCTTCTTATTGTAATTTTGATTATGTTTCTGGTGCGTGCTATCAATTTTGTCATTTCCTTACAAAATGGTTTGTATGTAGCTGTAGACTGCACTGCCTTTGAGTCATCCGCCGAGTATTTCGATAAACTCATTCCTCGTCACCCTGTTTTTTAAAAACAGGCCTGGCGCTATCCTTGTCGCTTCCTTCCAAAGCTTTTCATAAATTTTCAGAAACAAGTTCATCATAACCGATGACCCACTAAAAAAACAACTAATTTTCCTTTTTCCTAATATTTTAAAAACCAAACTTCAACAGCAATCGAACTAAAACCGCACAGTTATAACGTTTTTTGGCACTAACCCTCTAAGTACCACTTCATCAACATTTCTTAATTCTTCCCTATTAAAGCTCCATCTCCATTCCGAAACTTTGTATTTTTAGTTCAGAAGCACACATAACATCCTTCCCCCTTCCTGACTCTCAAAGAGAATACCAGCTTGTCGTATGTGGTGAAAAGCACACATGATGTTCATTTTCTTTCTAGCTCAACTATTCACCGCATATAATAAGCGATTAAGAGGCGATTTGCTGTCCTTTCGGATCCTATAGTAGCAGTAATGGGAATACGCATTAAAACGAATAAGACGGAGTTAGGAATTTATTCCTTACTCCGTCTTTGAGGATTTAAAGGCGAGAGACTACAGGCTTGAGCCGGTGCCCCATTACAGCTACTATAGGAAACATCCGAAAGGATATAAGCCAATCGCCGGTTAATAGCTTTTTTTGTCTTCTTATGAAATTGAATAGTTTGGTGCTTCTTTAGTGATCTGAACATCATGCGGATGGCTTTCTCTTAGCCCCGCACCACTCATACGCACAAACTGCGTATTCTCGCGAAGCTCTTCTAAATTATGCGCCCCCACATACCCCATACCAGAGCGAAGTCCGCCGACCATTTGGAAGATAATATCCGCTGCAGACCCTTTGTAAGCAACGCGTCCTTCGATTCCTTCTGGCACGCGTTTGTTGGCTTCGTTTTTCGCTTGGAAGTAACGGTCCCCTGAACCATTTTCCATCGCCGCTAGACTTCCCATTCCACGGTATGTCTTGAAGCGACGTCCTTGGAAGATTTCAAATTCCCCTGGAGATTCATCGGTTCCGGCAAGCATGCTTCCTAACATCACCGCATGTCCACCCGCTGCGATGGCTTTGGCGATATCTCCTGAGTACTTAATGCCACCGTCTGCAATAATCGCTTTTCCAAATTCTTTAGCCACTGTTGCGGCATCATAAATCGCTGTGATTTGCGGAACCCCGACACCGGCAACAACACGGGTTGTACAGATGGAACCAGGTCCAATTCCGACTTTTAACCACGTCGACACCTGTTTCAAATAAGGCGCGAGTTCCTTCAGCTGTCGCCACATTTCCAGCAATTAATGTAGCTTCTGGGAAAGTTTCACGGATTTCTTTGATTTTACGAATCACTCCGGTGCTATGTCCGTGAGCTGTATCAATAACGATGGCATCTGCACCCGCATCTAGTAGCGCTGTTGCACGTTCAAATGTATCCGAAGTAATACCCACTGCAGCCGCTACTAATAGACGGCCATGTTCATCTTTAGCAGAGTTCGGGAATTCGATGACTTTTTCGATGTCTTTGATGGTGATTAAGCCCGCTAAGCAACCTTTGTCATCTACTAAAGGTAATTTTTCGATTTTATGTTTTTGAAGAATGGCTTCTGCATCTTTGAGGGATGTTCCAACTGGAGCCGTTACAAGGTGCTCTTTTGTCATTACTTCGTCAATTAAAATGGAATAATCTGAAATGAATCGTAAATCACGGTTTGTCAAAATCCCAACGAGATGACGTGTTTCTAAGTCATCAACGATTGGAACACCGCTAATACGGTATTTTGCCATGAGGTCTTCCGCATCTTGTACTTTATGGGATGGAGTTAAGAAAAATGGATTAATGATAACGCCACTCTCTGATCGTTTTACTTTGTGCACTTCTTCCGCCTGCTCGGCAATCGACATGTTTTTATGGATGACCCCAAGTCCTCCTTGGCGCGCAATCGCAATCGCCATCGTCGCATCTGTGACCGTATCCATGCTGGCACTGATTAAAGGGATATTTAAACGAATATTTTTCGCTAATTGCACACGCAAATCAACGTCATTCGGCAATACATGACTCTCTGCTGGAATTAATAAAACATCGTCAAATGTGTACCCTTCTTTTTGAAATTTTGTTTCCCATTTTGACATTGCACAAACCTCCAGTGATTAAATTTATTAACGAATAATATACCATTTTTTTGGCAAAATGCAAGCTTTTTCTACGATTTTTTTATTGTCATTCACAGAAAGTTTTACATTTCATTGTTCGCATTTTTAGAAACATTAATTTTTTTCAAAAAATTTCCTCTCACCCTCCACAGATTGTGCTACACTATAAGTAACAAAGGAAAGGATGATTCGCGTGAAAAAAACAACTGTTATCGGCGGTTGTACTGAGCCTAGTTCTTCTTGGTTGCTCGCAAAAAAACAATCCGAGTGAAACTACGGCCTCTCCATCAACCTCTACGCAAACAACAAATACCACAACGACAACTGGAAAAACGACTTCTTCTAGCACAGAGGCTTCCTCTGAAGAATCCTCTACTAAGGACATAGCGACAGAAAAACAACAATCTGCTCAAGAAAGTGGGATGGCGGATGTCTCTTTAGGCTATCAGATGGTTGTCAATAAGAAACACGCTCTTCCTTCGACTTACGCTCCGGGAGAAGATCCTACCGCTGGGGCACAAGTGAAGAAACTCATTCAAAAAATGCAAGAACTGGAATATCCAATTAGTGATGTTTACAGCGGATATCGCTCTTATGAATATCAAGAACAACTTTATAACAATTATGTCGCTCGTGAAGGCAAAGAGGCTGCGGATACGTATTCCGCAAGACCTGGCTACAGCGAACATCAAACCGGACTAGCCTTTGATCTCTTAGATACAACAGGGAATTTACTAGACGGTGAAGAAAATAAGGACGCCATCGACTGGCTCCACACACACGCCCATGAGTATGGATTTATTATCCGATTCCAAGCCGGAAAAGAAGCCATCACTGGATACCAAGCCGAAGCCTGGCACTTGCGCTATGTCGGCGACAAAGCAACAGACATCTATAACTCCGGCCTCTCCCTTGAAGAGTACTACGGAGTAGAAGGCGGCGGGTATGAATAACAGGATACGAGGACGAACGCCCAGGACTGAAACACTGGACTGATATGACGCAAAGGACTCGGAACGAGTCGTGAGGACATATCAGGAAGTGGACGTCAGTCCTGTGAGTCCGAGTTCAACTTCAGGATGTGAGTCTTCGCGCTTAGAAATCGACCACTGGACCAAACTAACGCAAGCATCGTTAAAAACGATGTGCGTATGGGTTTGGGAAGTGGACGCGATTTCTGCAGACGAACTCAACTCAGGATACGAGGCAGAAAGACAGAGTAAAAAAACGGATTCACAGTGTGAATCCGTTTTGCTTCGTAGTCTTTCGCCCGCAAAGTTTATTAGACTTTCTTGAATCACAAGTGATGAAAAGAAAGTCAATAAACCACTGCGAAGAGCGTTCAGAAATGGCAAGTTCAACTTCAGGATGTATAAATAATCATTTATAAAAAAATATTTATCAACATAAAAAGCAAGGTGAATTCACCTTGCTTTTTATTTTTAAATATATGTCAAACTCTTTCCAATAATAAAACGTGGTTGTCACATTATGCAATACTGCCAAAACACTTGGAGATAACACATCGATTAGCCCTAACCCCATCAAGAAAGTATTAATTCCTACTGTATTTTTTAAATTCAAATCCAATTGATGATTCAATTGATCCGTAATCGTATCTAACACATGTAGTCCTGTCAACTGTTCATTTAAAAATAATATATCACTCGCTTGGCGAGCGATATCTGAAGCTCCAGCCATCACAACCCCTACATTTGCTAAAGAAAGTGCGGCAGAATCATTAATTCCGTCTCCAATCATCAACACATGATGGCCTTGATCTTTCAATTGCTGAATAACTTGATGCTTTTGTTCAGGTTTTACTTGAGTGTAGACCTTATCAAAAGAAATGAGAGAACAAATCGTTTCCGTACGTTTTTGTGTATCTCCGGTAAGAAGAACTATCTGCTTACCTCTTTCCTTTAATTCATGCAATAATTCAATGGCCTCTGGGCGTAGCGGTGTATCAATAAGAAAAATAGCAATTAATTTTCCATCGTAACTTAGATAAAGCAAATTAAACATTTGACTATATTCTTCTATGACTTGCTTCTGTTGTTCCGAAATAAAAGTTTGTTCTTCTTCTAGTAATTCTAGACTACCAATGACCACTCTTTTTCCATCGATGGAAGATACAATTCCTTTTGAAGCTACGTGAGTTAATTTCCCATGCATTTCTTCATGTTCAATTCCCTCATCTTCTGCTTTCTTAACAACAGCCGTCGCAATTGGATGATAAATATGTTCTTCCAAACAAGCTGCAATTCGCAAAACTTCCGCATCATCATAACCCTCATAGGAAATAATTCGTTGAATTTTTGGAATACCAGTTGTCAATGTTCCTGTCTTATCAAAAACAAAAGTATCGACTTGCGCATATTCATCTAAAGAATTAGATCCTTTAATCACAATCCCCTGATTAGAAGCCGCTTTAATGGCTGTTAAATAAGTAGCTGGTGAAGATAATTTTAACGCACATGAATAATCCACTAATAGGAAAGTGAGTGCTTTAGAGACTGAGCGAGTGAATAAATAAGTCAGCGCCATACCTATGAAATTATATTTCACTAATCCATCCGCTTTTTCCATTAATTGCTTTTGTTGTTTTGATTGATGGAATTCACTTGATTTAATTAGCTGAACAATTTGCTGCAAGCGTAAGTTTTGTTGCTTATTCGTCACTTCTACTAGTAGTTCGCCATGCTCTACAACTGTATTAGCGTAGACCATATCCCCCTGTTTTTTTGCGACCGGGAATGATTCACCAGTTAACGAACTTTCATTTAAGTATCCTCTTCCATTGACAACTCTTCCGTCAAAGTATATTTCTTGACCTTCTGTTGCAACGAAGATATCTCCTACTTCAACATGATTACTCATTTTTCTTGAAGCGCTCGCCCTCTTTTTCAATCCATATCTCGTAAATATTATTCGTTAAATTCTTTTCAAGTTCTTCAATGGATTTCTTTTTGGGACCAGTCATCTAAATCGTCTCCTAAATTCAATAAGAACATAATCATATCAGCAGTTTTATAGTCTCCCATCGCTGCAGAAGTCGCTATAGCCACAAAAATCGAGTAAACTCATAGAAAGTTTTTTCTCACAAATTGATTGGAAAGCAGCCTTTCCAAACTTTCACCATTTTTCAAGTATCCATCCCACACGAAGAGGTGTTGGAAGAAGGACTTTTGAAAGCATTCTTCTATAGAGATGCGTTGAAATAATATCATATGGCGAAGAAGGGACTAGCCACTCGACTTCGTTTTTGTTTTTTTCAATTACTTTCTCCATTTGAATCAAAGATAAAAAAATTTTTGAACCTGTTGATCTTTCCCTTGAGAAAAATACACTCCTACATGCTTTTAAATCTTTATAAAAGTGCAACTTTTTCAATACCAGGAACTGTGCAAGCTAATTCCTCTAAATACATTTGTACCGGATGCGGACATGTAAAGGGAGCTCTAGTCGCACTCTAGAGTTCGATTGATGCTTAATAATAAACTTCATTATTTTTTCACTAGTTTCTACTACTAATTGTGCATTTTTTTCTTCAGCATATAAGTCTTTTGCTTCTTCTAAGACATCATCTGCATGTTGTTTTACAGTAGAAACAGTTGCATCAATACCATCTTTTTAATTTATAAAGTAGCGACTGCTTTAGCATATACATGTTTTGCTTCTTTTGCTCGCTAATAGTTTTTAATCCTAACGATCCAAATAAAACTCCTCCCGCAAATACACCTGATTTTTTTAGCAAATTTTTCCTAAACTTACAAGTTCTTTAATCATTATGATTACCTCCATTTTTTTCTAATTAGAATTATTCAATTCTAACTATAGTATACAGATTTAAACTCCCTTCTTTCAATAATTAAAAGTTTAAGATTCTATTAGTCTCTTTGACTTTCTAAATAAAAAGCTACCTTGTAGAAAAACAAGGTAGCTTATTTTAATACACCTCATAATGAATAATCAGCAGCGAATTTTTCTTCAAGAGTTTTTGAAGACGTTTATGGTATTGGGCCGGGAAGACCATATTTTTAGCACGCAATGTTTTTTCATGCAGCACTTTTGCGGTGTGGTCGGCAAAACTCAAACAATTTCTAGTCCATCCGTTATAGGTCATGAATTTAGAACGATTGAATTTATAAAACACGGTATCCATCTGTTGTGCCATGAAGTACACATACATTTCTTCAAAACGATCGAAAGTTGGATTATAGTAAATGGCTTCACTCGTCGGCTCCCATGTCTTTGTCGGCGCTAATATTTTTTCTAAGTATGCATGAATCGCATCCATTTGCTCAGAAGTGACCGCAATTGAATAAATATGTAGCGCTTTTTGATAATGGTTCTTACAAAATAGCATATACTCTTCACGCGGTGCTTTGATGAGCACTCCTTCTGCTATCCAGCCGCCTAATTTCAAATCTCTCTCATCATAGTTCCCGTACGAATAGACATAGCCATCAATACATAAATCGACATGTCCAAGAGGTCCATTTCCGCGCTCTGCCACATGCACAAAAATTTCAAAGCGACTCTTGGCTAGCGGTGGGTATGGAATTGGATAGGGAACGTATTCCATCGGCATATTTACTTTTTGGAAATGTCCGCACTACTTGATGCAACACTTTCTCCATTAATTTCTTTTTCAGCCATTACAAACTCCTCAAAAAAATTCAGATAGGTTCATTTTAGCATAAAAGCCTCTTCTAAACAGTCTTTTTTTAGAAAATCTAATACTTTCTCTTACTTATTATTTCAATTTTTTCATAAAAAAACCTCTCACCATAGATGAGAGGAAAAAAGGATAGAGTTTTATTTACGATTAGTAAATAATTCTTATTTGGGAATAGAAAAACTATACCCAAACTTTATGAATAATTTATGACGATTTTTGCTAAAAACAGAGAAATTTAATCTCCAAAAGCGGCGTGCATTCCCGCCACATAGCCTGTTACAAAAAGCTGCTGTGATATTATACCCGCCTGTATAGCCATGAATATCTAACAGTTCTCCACAGAAATACAAGCCTTGTGTTAATTTCGATTGTAATGTTTTCGGATTTACTTCTTTCAAATGAACTCCTCCGCCAGTTACAAAGCCTTTCTCAATCGGGAGGGACCCATTCACTGTAAAGCGGAAATTCGTCAGCCCTTCTTTGACAGCAATCCAGTTGGCCTCCGTCAAGCGACTGACAGCCATTTGGTCATCCATCCCCACTTTTGATAGTAAAAATTCTACATATCGTTCAGGAAGCAATGTTTTCAAATGATTTTTAATTGATTTTAGAGGAGTTTCCTCCACAAAGCCTTTCAACTTCGCATCTAGTTCTGACGAGTTGAGGTCTGGTAAAACATTTAAACTCAGCACAACTTCTTTCTTCTTTTCCTTTTCTTGTACTTGATGCACAAAGCTTGAACAACGTAACACTGCAGGCCCGCTAACACCAAAATGGGTGAAAATCATATCCATCTGATGCGTCACAACAGGCTTCCCTTTGCCATTTAAAACACTGAGCGCCACATTTCGTAAAGATAGTGCACGAAGCTCTCCTTTTTGAATAAACGCTTCGCTACTTGTCAACGGAACTTCTGTTGCAAACAGAGGCGTAATCGTATGTCCTGCAACCCGTGCAATTCCATATCCATCTCCAGTCGAACCTGTCTTCGGGTACGATTTCCCACCAGTCGCTAAAATCACCGCATCGGCCTGTAGTTGCTCGCCATTATCAAGCTCCACCATTTGCACGGCTCCCTCATGTACACGAATCGTCTTCACTTTCACATTTGTACGCACTTGCACGCCTAGCTTCTTGATTTCTTGAATAAAGGTCTCCAAAATTGTTTTTGCAGAATCTGTCACAGGAAACATGCGCCCATGATCTTCTTCTTTCAAACGAACTCCACGCGATTCGAAAAATTGGATAATATCTTGATTATCAAATTGAGAAAAGGCACTATATAAAAACCGTCCATTCCCCGGAATATGTTTCACAATTTCCTCAGGAGAACGTCGATTGGTAACATTACAACGTGTGCCTCCTGTGTGCAATAGTTTTTTTCCTAAAGTTGGATTTTTCTCCAATAAGATCACTTCAGCACCATGCATCGCCGCACTGACCGAAGCCATTAATCCACTCGTTCCACCACCGATTACAATAACTTTCATACTTGCCTCCAATTCTAGTTGTCCCAATTATTATAAAGCATGCAAAATAAAAAAGCCTAGAGAAACTCTCTAGACCTTTTCCACTTACTCTTTCCATTCTTTCAATGAAGCTAAATAGAACGCTCCACAGACGATTAATAGACTTCCCCCTGCAAAATACGGAAGAATCTCTAACGTTCCGAAACTCATCCAGTACAGAATTGTAAGGATGATTTGGAAAAATTGGAATGAGCTGGCAAAATTCGTTGCAGCGTTGGCATAAAAATCAGAATACCTGCAACTAAATAGAAAATTCGCACTCCGTTTTTGATTCTGGAATCTCCTTTAAATGTTTGAAACCCTTTGATTCCAAAATAAATAACGATTAAATTCAGCATCAACAAAATCCAAAAGAACTGTGAGGAAACATCTACCGTGTTCACAAAAGATAGTTTTAATGCGACAATGGGCGCTAACCAGAACAACACTCCAGAACCAACCCCAACAATACCACAAAAAAACGAGCTAAATTTTTTTACGATCCATACAACTCCTCCTTCTCTCTTGTCATCAGAGAATGATTTCCTCTTTGTTACCTTTGAATTGAATCTTTAAATTTCTTTAACGAAAGCAAATATCCCACCCTGAAATCCCACCAAGGATTCCTGAAAGACAAACCATCGCTAATAGAAGTACTGGATATCCAACTACTGAGGGTGAATTTTTTTCAACGAAAGTATCCCATCTTCGCAAAAATCGTAAAAAGTATAAGGTAGCGTAGAAGCAACACCAAGGATTCCTGCAATGAGAAGCATTTTTGACACCCAACCAGGTACACGTTTATCCTTACGATAATAAATGGAACTCATCCACGAAATCAAAAATATTACCCATATCATTGCTATAGCTATTGACAGAATTTGTTGTTGATAAAGCAACTCCCCTTGGAATCCATCTTTGACAACTGCCAGTGGATAAACTAAAAGAAAAATAGTCCCCCAAAGAGTTTTTTGATCCATCACAATTGGAGAAAGGCCAACAAAAAGTCCCCAAATAACTCCTAAAAATACCACTGATGAGCGCTCAAGATTTTGTTTTTTTCAAAAGTATCATTTTGCAATTTCCAATCCCTCTTTTCTAATGTATGTATTTATTTTACCATATCCTTTTTTTCTCTTGAAGAAAACACCCATAAAAAGGTACCCACGCCTATGACGCAAGTACCTATATTCTTAATAGATATTATCCTTTTACAGCTGTCACTTGGATTTCCACTAGGGCATTTTTAGGTAAGGCCGCTGCTTGAAACGCCATTCGTGCTGGATATGGCGAAGCAAAATACTCTCCATACACTTCATTCATTTTCGCAAAGTCGTTGATGTCAGCTAGTAGCACAGTTGTCGATACGACCGCATCCATTCCTACCCCTGCTTCTTTAAAATCGCACGGATATTTTTCAATGATTGATGCGTTTGGCTCACAATATCACTTCCTGAAAACTCCCCTGTTTCAGGAACGATTGGTAATTGTCCAGAGATGACAATCGTTTCTCCTGTATAAGCTACTCCTTGTGAGTAAGGCCCGATTGCTTTTGGAGCCTGTTCTGTTTGAATGACTTTCTTTCCCATGGAAATCCTCCTAGTCTAATGGTGGCACAGTGTCCACGAATACATATTTTTTCATACGGTTAAATGCTTCTACAAGACGCGCATACGGCAAAGCGAGGTTGATACGGATACAGCCTTCGCCAAAGAACATCTTGCCGTCTTGCCAAGCCACGCCGACATCCCAGCCGCGTTTTTCAAGCTGCTCCAGCGTTAGATTGTGTTTTTTTAAGAACTCTGTACAGTCGATAAAGAGCATGTACGTGCCTTCAGGTTTTGTGACTTCTACGCCGTCCAAATTCACGGTGAATAAAGTCGCACGCATAGTCCGCATTCTTCTCGATCACTTCACGCAACTCTTCCAGCCACTCGTACCCTTCTTCTTGATACGCCCCAATTAAAGCATGCATCGAGAGCACATTCATCGCGTTATAATGCGGCTTCATCCCTTTTGACTCGACGCGATCTCTTAAGGCATCATTGTAAATCACATGATAACTTCCCACGAGCCCTGCCAAGTTAAACGTCTTACTTGGCGCATACATGGCCACGGTGCGATTCTTTGCATCTTCTGAAATCGACTGCGTTGGGATGTGCTTATGGCCTTTAAAAATAATGTCCGACCAAATTTCATCCGACACAACAATGACATCGTACTTACGGTAAATCTTCATCGCTCGTTCGATTTCTTCTTTCTCCCATACACGACCACTTGGGTTATGTGGTGAACAGAAAATTGCGACATGAATCTTATGCGCTTTGATTTTTCGTTCCATATCCTCAAAGTCCATACGATAAACGCCCTTTTCATCTTTCACAAGCGGGCTATGCACGGCCTTCAAACCATTATCATTTAACGACTGCGTAAAGCCGACGTAGGTTGGGCTATGCACTAACACCGCATCCCCAGGCGCAGCGTATGATGTTAAAGTCGACACGACTCCTCCAAGCACGCCATTTTCATGACCGATATGTTTACGCGTTAATCCTGTCACTTGATGGTGGCGCGCATGCCACTGGATAATGCTCTCGTAGTACTCTTTAGAAGGCATAAAGTACCCGAAAATCGGATGTTCCAATCGTTTCTTCATAGCTTCAATAACCGTTGGTACCGTCGCAAAACTCATATCTGCAATCCACATTGGAATGACATCGAAACCTTTCTTTGGTCTATCTGGCGACTTCCCTGGAATCAACCCTAGCCCATCAACGGCAAGCGCATCCTTTCCATGGCGATCAAATTCCGTCGTAAAATCACATTTCATCCGCATAACCTCCTAGAATCTCACTTTCATTATACACCGTACCTTGCGTCCACTCAACGCCCGACGAAGGCTCAGCCGGTACTTGTCCTCCATAAAAGCTTGGTTCCCGGAGGAGAAACAAGGTTAGCGTTGCAAAAAAATCCTTGGACTCTATAGTCATAGAAATAACGAGAAGCATGCGAAAAGAATTAGAGCCCCATAGCGAGAATCGCTTTGGAGCTCTTTGACTTTCGCAAGGACTGAGACCTAGGCTCAGTCCGGTGCAGTTGTTTCTATAACTATGAAGATGTCCAAGGATTTTAAAGCAACGCTTTAACCCTTCCATTTATTTCTTCAACGCCGAAATCACGCGATAGCCTTTTTGCGCGATAAAATCTGCCACTTCATCCGGATTCGTTGAATCCACATGAAGCACCACTTGCACTTTCCCATCACGGTGATATACCGAAATCGTCGAAACGTTCACGTTGTTTTCACGCAACACATCCGAAATTTCTTCCAGAGGACCTGGTTTATCTTCATTGATTTCAATGAATAAACGAGAACCAGGAGTGTTGTATCCAGAAATTTCGATGAACGCATCAAAAATATCTTTATCGGTAATAATCCCTTCCACGTGGCCACGCGCATCTACTACAGGTAGGACGCCGACTTTTTGTTGACGCATAAGGGACGCAGCTTCTTCTAATAGTGTATGAGCCTTCACGGTTAAAACTTGCTTTTGCATAATTTCGCTTGCTGTTGTCTTATTCAATAAATAGTTCAACTCATGCATCGATAAGCTTGTTGCCATTGAAGGTGAATGCCCCGCAACGAGTTCTTCTGTGAGTAAGCCAACTAACTTGCCATCTTCTACAACTGGCAAGCGGTGAATGTCGTGTTCTTTCATTAAGTCTAGAGCTTTCATAACCGTCGTTTCAGGTGTGACTGTAATGACGTTGGTTGACATATAATCTTTAACTTCCATGATTACCCTCCTAGATATGCTTTCTGAATTTCATCACTTTCTAACAAATCTTGTCCTGTACCACTTAATACTACTGATCCAGTTTCCAGTACATATGCACGATTTGAAATCGATAGGGCCATTTTCGCATTTTGCTCGATGAGTAAAACCGTTGTTCCTGTTTTTTGGATTTCTTGAATGATTTTGAAAATCTCACGGATAAAAATTGGCGCTAGTCCCATTGAAGGTTCATCCAACAATAATAGTTTTGGACGGCTCATCAACGCACGACCCATCGCTAACATTTGTTGCTCCCCACCAGAGAGTGTTTGCGCATCTTGGTCTTTACGTTCTTTTAAGATTGGGAAACGCTCGAAGACGTCTTCCATATCTTTTTGAATACCCTCTTTATCCTTGCGTAGAAATGCCCCTAGTTCAAGGTTTTCTTTTACCGTTAATCCTGGGAATACGTGACGTCCTTCTGGAACTTGCACGAGTCCTTTCTCAACGATTTTCTTCGCAGATGTTGAAGCGATGTTCTCACCTAAATAGACGATTTCGCCTTCTGAAGGATGGATAAGTCCTGATAAAGTCTTCAAGATAGTTGATTTTCCAGCCCCGTTTGCCCCGATTAGAGACACGATTTCGCCTTCATTCACCTTAAAATCGACATTACGTACGGCTTGAATCATTCCGTAATGAACTGATAAATTTTTAACTTCTAACATCTACTCACCTCCTAAGTACGCTTTAATAACCGCAGGATTTTGTTTAATTTCTTCTGGAGTTCCTTCTGCAAGTAGTCTTCCATATTCCAACACGTAAATGCGTTGGCAGATTTTCATAACAAGTGACATATCATGTTCGATTAACACCACTGTCAAATCAAATTCTTTTTGAATTTTTCGCAATTAGTTCTGTTAATTGAGCCGTCTCTTGAGGGTTCATCCCCGCTGCAGGCTCATCCAAGAATAAGATTTTTGGTTTTGTCGCTAAGGCACGGACGATCTCAAGCTCACGTTGTTGTCCGTAAGCTAAGTTTTTCGCCTTTTCATCTTTAAGTGTATCCAACTCAAAAATCTTTAGCAACTCAATCGCTTCTTCGCGCATTTTTGCTTCTGTATCATAGTATTTTTTCGTACGGAATAAAGTTGAGAATAATGAGTCACTTGAGTGTGAGTGCATCGCAATCATTACATTTTCTAGTACTGTCAAATCTTTAAAAAGACGAATATTTTGGAAGGTACGTGCCATTCCAAGAGTGGTGCGTTTATATGGAGGAAGCCCGTTTAATTTTTTCAACTGTCCGTCTACTTCTAAACTCACTGTTCCTTCTGTTGGCTCATACACCCCTGTTAACAAGTTGAAGAATGTCGTTTTCCCCGCACCATTTGGCCCGATGAGTCCGATAAGTTCTCCCTTGTTTACTTTCATAGAAACATTAGATACCGCGGAAAGTCCACCAAAGTTTTTAGTCAGTCCATTTACTTCTAATAACATTACTTCCCACTCTCCTTTGCTTCTTTTTTCTTAGAAAAGCTCAAGTTTCCTAGTTTGAATTCCCATGTTCCAAGTAATCCACCCGGACGGAAAATCATGATTAAAATTAATGCTATTGCATAGATAATCATCCGTAATTGCCCAAATGGTTGTAGGACAAGGTTGATAATGCCAAGTAATACTGCTGCTACAAATGAACCTGTGAAACTTCCAATCCCTCCGAATACGACAATAATTAAGACATCGATGGATTTCATGAACGTGAAGTCACCAGGTGTTACCGCTCCTAGCGTTGTCGCAGAAAGCGTTCCACCGATACTTGCAGTGGCTGCTCCTAATACGAAGGCCAAGATTTTGTACTTCGTTACTTGAACCCCCATGGATTCCGCTGCGATTTCGTCTTGTAACACCCCATAAGTTGCACGACCGGCACTACTGAAAGTGTAGTTCAAGATTAAAATCGTTGTTACCACTAGGAAAATATAAGTAATCGTCCATGTGTTCGTTAAAGGAATCCCACTGATTCCTGCAGCTCCATTTGTGATTTTCATATTGGTCACAGCTACACGAATAATTTCAGCAACCCCTAGAGTCGCAATCGCAAGGTAGTCTCCTTTTAAACGAAGCGTTGGTAATCCAACAAGAAATGCCACGATAACTGAAATGACAACCCCTACTGCCATACCAGCAAATAATCCTGGAAGACCGTTCATCATTTTTCCAAGAATCGCACCGCTATAAGAACCAATGGCGATAAATCCAGCATGTCCAAGTGAGAACTGTCCGGCAACCCCCAAAATCAAGTTTAACCCAACCGCATAGATGATATTAATCATGATGTTAATGAAGGTACTTTCGTAGTAGAAGTTGATTACTCCTGTTTGTACAAGCACGAAAAGAAGAGCGTACATTCCCAACGCGAACAATGTCCAACGAATATTCTTTTTATGAAATCTTTGCATCTTCTTCACCTACACTTTCTCTCTGACATTTTTACCAAACAGTCCAGCTGGTAATACGATTAAAATAATAAATAATAGGAAGTAAACCACTCCATCACGGTACGGTGAGTACCCGAAGAAGCTTACCATTGTTTCTAATAGACCGATGAGATAACCACCGACCATCGCTCCAGGAATACTTCCGATACCCCCAAGTACAGCTGCAACGAAGGCTTTTAATCCGACTGTAATTCCCATTGTTGTAGAAATCGTATTGTAGTAAACTCCAACAAGGACACCTGCAATCCCAGCAAGTGCTGAACCTAGGGCAAATGTAAATGAAATCACTCCATCTACGTCAATCCCCATGAGTTGAGCAGCTTGCTCATCAACGGCAACGGCACGCATGGCTTTCCCCATTTTTGTATAACGAACGATAAATTGTAATAAAGCCATTAATAAAACTGTAATTCCGAAAATCAGGATTTGCTTTCCATTCACTGAAACGTCTCCGAATAAAGTGAATGTCTCTGTTCCAAAATCTGAAGGAAACGGACGAGACTCCGCTCCAAAGAAATAACTCATTGCATTTTCTAATAAATATGAAACCCCAATGGCTGTAATTAATGCAGCCACACGAGTCGATTTACGAAGAGGTTTATACGCCACACGTTCAATCACAACCCCTAAAATGGCACAAGCAACCATCGCTACCAGTAAAGCGAGGAATACATTCATTTTCAAAACCATTACCGCAAAGTAACCAATGAATGCCCCCATCATATACACATCTCCATGTGCGAAGTTAATCAGTTTAATCGTCCCATAAACCATGGTATATCCAAGCGCAATTAAGGCGTAAATACTTCCGACTGCGAGCCCGTTTACCAATTGTTGAATTAACAACTCCATATATTTTCTCCTTTCATTTCTATCCTTTATCTAGTGGAAAAGAGAGGCGGAAGAAACTCTCCGTGCCTCTCTTCAAAATATGCTTATCCTAAAATTACTCAGCAGAGTACTCTTGAGCACTTACTTCTTGTCCGTTTTGGAACTCGATTACAACCGCTGATTTCACTGGTGTGTGGTCAGCACCCATTGAGAAAGTTCCTGTAACACCGTCAAAGTCTGTTGTTTCTGCTAAAGCTTTTGTGATTGCTTGAGGATCTGTTGACCCTGCTTTTTCGATAGCTTTCATTAACAATTGAGTAGCATCATAACTTAAAGCCGCAAAAGTATCTGGATTTGCACCAAATTTTTCTTTATAGGCTTTTACGAACTCTTGAACATCACTATCTTTACTCAATGTTGAGAAGTGAGATGTGTAGTAAACGTTTGAAAGGTTTGCACTATTTCCTGCTAATGCTGCTAACTTATCACTTGAAAGACCGTCACCACCAACGATCGGTTGAGTGATTCCCATTTCACGAGCTTGTTTGATGATTAGACCCACTTCTTCATAGTAACCAGGTACGTATAATACATCGAAGTCTTTAGATTTCAATGTTGTTAATACCGCTTGGAAGTCTGTATCTTTAGATTGATAGTATTCACGTACTACAACTGAACCACCGATTTTGCTATCAGTATAAGTTTTTTCAAAGGCATCTGCTAACCCTTTAGAGTAGTCATTACCTGTATCTTGTAAAATCGCTACTTTAGCTTTTCCGAATTTCTTGTTAACGAAGTTTGCTCCTACAACCCCTTGGTAGCTGTCAGAGAAACATACACGGTAGATGTATTCATAGACTGAAGATGCATCTCCTGCATTTTTCAATGTGACACCGTCTCCTGTTGTTGCTGGGAATACTGTTGGGATTTTAGCTTGTTCGTTTACAGGGATTGATACTGCTGCATCCCCTGTTGTTGCTGGTCCAACTACGCCGACTACTTTTTCAGAAGCTAATTTTTTCGCAACAGAAGCTACCTCTGTCTTGTCTGATTTGTTGTCATATGAAACGTATTTTAATTCCTTATCAAGTAACTTCCCTTTTTGTTCAACCGCTAATTGTGCTGCATTGTTCATTGAAGTTCCGTAAGTTGCTACGTTCCCTGTTAATTCGAAGTTTCCTCCGATTTTGACTGTGTTGCTATCTGCTGCACTCCCGCAACCTGCTAAAATGGCTGCAACCACAGCTCCTAATGTGAATTGTTTTAATTTCATAAGATCCCTCTTTTCATACTTTAAATTTCTAAGATGAGAGTAGTATATAATATTCTGACAATTCGCGCAACTATTTTTCTATTCATTTATAAAATTTTTTTCATAAGAATGAAAAAAAGTGCTTTTTGTTTACAGAAAAAGACCGCCTTTACATTGATATGTACCCCCTTTACTGGACAAACCAGTAAAGGGGGTATTTATTATGCGTTACTCATTTGAATTCAAAATGAAATGTGTAGAATTATATCGACAAGGAATATGGGCCGAAACGCCTGAAAAAGTTATGAAAAGGAGTTTCCAAAGAAAAATACTGGATTGGGATAAAATTGAAAAAAATTCACGGACCTAAAGGATTAGAGCGCGTTAAAAGGCAAAGAAAATGGACAGCAGAAGAAAAAAATTGACATTTATTCTACAGGTTTTAAACAGGAAGACTCTTTCAGAGGTTTCTTTTCCAGCAGGAATTAGTCGCGGATTATTAAGTTCTTGGGTTCACAAGTACCTAACTTATGGATATAATGGTCTAAAGAATGAGAAACGTAGACAAGCATTATCTAAGGAGCTTATTATGAATAAAAAAGCTGTGACTGGTAACCTTTCAGAATCCGAACGAGAAGAATTAGTTCGATTACGTGAGCGAAATGCATATTTAGAAGCTGAAATTGCTGTTATAAAAAAACTGAGAGCCTTGAGAAAAGAACAGGAAGCTGCGCTTCTCAAGGCGAGAAAGCAGCGATCATCAAGGAGTTACGAGAAGTAGGATACCAACTAAAACATCTTCTTAAAGCGATGAAAATGGCTAAATCTACTTACTATTTCGAATTGAATAAAATTGATGCTGTGGCTGAGAAGAATGGTGTTTTATTATCAGAAATCAAAAAAATATTTCATGAAAATAAAGGTAGATATGGCGTTAGAAGAATTTACCAAGAACTTTGCCGTAGAGGTCACGTTGTGAATCATAAAAGAGTTCAACGTCTTATGCATGTAAATGGATTGTTTGGAAAACGACCTAAAGAAAAATACCATTCTTATCAAGGTAATGTTGGAAAAGTTGCTGATAATATTATTAACAGAGATTTCACGACCGATAGGCCACTTCAAAAATGGAGTACAGATGTATCTCAATTCACTTTCCCTTGGGGAAAATGTTTCTTTTCTCCAATTTTAGATATGTCTTCTAATGAAATAATCTCCTATGATCTTTCTTTAAGTCCCAACTTAGAACAGGTTCAAAGGATGTTAAATAGAGCTTTCAAAAAATTCCCTGATGTTAATGGATTGATTCTCCATTCTGATCAAGGTTGGCAATATCAACACGCATTTTATCAACAGTCATTAAAAGAACGAGGAATTATTCAATCAATGTCTCGAAAAGGAAATTGTTATGATAATTGCATTATAGAAACGTTTTTCGCCAGAATGAAGAACGAAATGTTCTACGGTTTTGAAATGGAATATTCTACCTTTAAGGAATTTCAAACGGCTGTGGAAGAATATATAGATTATTACAATAACAAAAGAATTCAAGAAAAAACAAAATGGATGCCCCCTGTTCTATACAGGGAAACATCCATGTGTTCAGCTTAATTTAAAAATGTGTCCAGGATTCTGGGTACATATCAACATCAGGCAGTCTCTCTTAAATCTCTTATTTTTACTTCTGTATATCCAATCGCTTCTAATTTTTGAGCAGCAGTTGCAAAATCGTCAAAATATTTATCCACTAGCTGAGCATCTTTCAATTCAATATTTCCTTCAGCATTCGTTACTAAGTTTGAAAGACCAATTGCAAGCGTACGTTTCCCAGCATATTTATACTCTACTCGAACAAGCATCACAGAGGTTTCCGTTCCCTTCGATTAAACCATCGCCATATCCTCTTTCACCTACACCACTGGATAATCCACGATAATAAGTTTTATCAAAAGTAACGGTCGCATCTGTGTACTTTTTGTTGATTTCTTCTTTTAATTTTTTTAACAACCTCATCTTTGTTTTTGCATCCTCAAATTTGTCAGCAACTGTTTTTTAAGCCTTTTTACAGGAAGGTGAAGCTTCCATCGCCTTCTAAAAATATAGCCATTTGATTCTAAAAACTTTATCGAAGTTCCCGTCAATTTTAATTTTAGCATCTTTTCCGTTTTTCTAATTGTCCATCATTTTCAACTACAAAACGCATAGAAGCCACACGAGGATCGTTTATGCGAACTTTCGCTTTCCCTTTTTTGTTGAAACCTGTTGCTTCTAATGTCACTAATTTTTGCTAATTCTTCAAATTTAGTTTCTTAACAACAGTTAATCCCTTTACTTTCACTTTTTTTCTCAGAAGGAATTGTCACAAATTTTTCTAGATTCTTTGTATTTGCGAACGTTAAAGTAACTTCTTCGTCATTTTGATAAATTTTTCAATCTTGCTTGGAGTTATTTTAACTTCAGCAACAGCCACTCTTAATTCTGATTCAGTTTTGACATCTGCTTTAGGATTCTCTACTAAAGCGCTGATTAACTCCTCTGTATTGAATTGATAGGGTGATACGTCCTTTTGTATCAAGGCCACTAAAAGCCGTTTTAAGGTAGTCTCCGGCATCTACTTTTTTAAATCCACAGGCAGCTAATACAACCGTTGCCATTAAGCATAAAAATGTTAATAACTTCTTTTTCATTTTAGTCCTCCTAAAGTATTAAAAATCTTAAATATGTTTTTATTATATTAAATCGTCTCAATAAGTGTCAATCTTATTAAGATTCCCAAATTCAACTTGATAGAAGCGTTTGTTCATGCTATGTTGATAGAAAGAAATTTATTGGAGGCACCATGAAAACCAAGATTCCAGTCTGGGAAACGATTCGCTTTACCTTCAGCAATTTAACGAAGCATAGTTGGATGTATTTACGCAATTCCTTATTCCTACAGCTATTTATCTCCGTCTTTGGATTTGGATTATTATCGCTAATTTTTAAAGGGATGCTCTTTTTTGCAGGTCAAGCCAATTTAACCTTTTCAAATTTTAAACATGTTTTATTAAACCCTTGGATGATTCCTTTCATCCTTATATACTTACTCGCGTTTGCCTTTATTCTGTTTTTTTGGAATTCTCGATTCTGATTTTTATGATCTATGGAACGATTCGAAAAACACATTTTTCTTGGCGAACCAGTGTTAAAAATGCCTTTATTGAATTAAAGCAGCTCCTAAACGGAAATTTTATTGCGTTTTTACTCTATTTTATTACGCTTCTTCCGATTATCAATTTTAGGAGATTTAACCTTTATTTCCAAAAATATTTATATTCCTAGTTTCATAACAGGGAGAAATCACCAAAACTGGGAGTGGCGTCCTAATTTACACGATTTTAATTGTATTGCTCCTTTACTTTCACGCTAGAAGTTCCTTTTGCAATTCCACTACAAATCCTGACAGATCAACCTTTTTACTAAAAATATTCTACAAAGTTGGAAGATTACAAAAGGGAATACGTGGAGACTCCTCTTTATCGTTGGTGTCGTCGAGGCTGTTTTATTCATCTTTGTTGTAGCTATTTCTTTTTTGAGTGTTGCTTTGGTATCTCTTATCAACCCTGAAGGAGATAATGTTTTTCTACTGAGCAGTGTCCTTACCATCGCTAAACTCATTCAAGAGTTCGTTATCATTTATGCGAAAATGGCTACATTTATTGTCATGACAAAAGTGATTCACGAGCGAAAACTAGTTTCCCTTCATTTATACCAACATCTTCCTGAAGTGAAACATAAGAGAAAAATCGTCACGGCCGTTGCTCTCATTTTTGTGATTGGAAACGCGGCCTCTACAACGCTATCAACCTATGCCAAAGATGCCATGCCTGACCAAGCAATTATCGGCCATCGTGGATATACTTCAAAGGCGGTTGAAAATTCTCTTGAAGGAATTAAGGCTGCAAAAGAGGCGGGAGCTACCATGGTAGAAATGGATATTCTTCTAACCAAGGATCATCAATTCGTGGTGATGCATGATTACAATCTAAAACGACTCGCTCGTCTGAATAAACGTGTTCAAAATATGACCTTGGATGAAGTGAGGGGATTGCCGATTTATCAATCAGGGATTTGCTAGCCATATCCCAACCTTCGAAGAATTTTACCGAGAAGCTAAAGATTTGAACATCCCACTCATCATTGAATTAAAACCTCATGGGGAGAACCTGAAAAATTACGTAGACCTCTTTATCCAAAAAAATATAAAGAGTTAGGCATCGATTCTTCTAACAAAGTCATGTCCCTTGATTTGAAAGTGATGGAAGAACTAGAAGAAAAAGCTCCAGAAATAAATACGGGCTATGTTATTCCTTCAATTCGGAGATTTGGCAATCAAAAGTCGATTTCTTTGTTATGAAGACTTTTTCTTATCAAGAATTACTCGTTCTAAACGCGCAGCAACAAGGACATGAAGTCTATGTTTGGACCATCAATAGTGAAGATGTCATCCAAAAATATTTGAATAGTCCTGTGAATGGGATTATTACTGACGAAGTTCAATTAGTGAAAGATTTCCAAGACGATTATAAAAAGAACAATACATTGATGGATCAGTTTTTACGAGCACTCGGAATTACTTTAGTGTTTAGTAAGTAAATGACAAAAACAAGAGCCGCTGTGGGATATCCACAGCGGCTCTTTTCTATTTCATAGAGAGTTGATTATCCAATTTTTGTAACGCCGCCCATGTATGGTACAAGCGCTTCTGGAATCGTCACACTACCGTCTTCATTTTGATAGTTTTCAAGGATGGCAGCGACTGTACGTCCAACTGCAAGTCCTGAACCGTTTAAGGTATGCACTAATTCAATCTTGCCACTATCTTCTCGACGGAAACGAATTTTCGCACGACGCGCTTGGAAATCCACACAGTTTGAGCAAGAACTGATTTCACGGTACGTATCTTGCGCTGGAATCCACACTTCTACATCGTATGTTTTCGCTGCTGAGAATCCCATGTCTCCTGTACATAACACAATCGTACGGAATGGTAATCCTAATCCACGCAGTACATCTTCTGCGTTGTCTGTCATTTTTTCTAATTCATCGAATGAATCTTCTGGTTTCGAGAATTTCACCATTTCTACCTTATTAAATTGGTGAAGACGAATTAAACCACGAGTGTCACGACCCGCACTACCTGCTTCCGAACGGAAAGATGGGCTAAGACAGTGAAATAAATCAGTAATTGCGCTTCGTCTAAGATTTCGTTTGCGTAGTAGTTTGTTAATGGCACTTCCGCTGTTGGGATTAATGTTAAATTGCGTTCATCTGTTAATTGGAACACATCTTCTTTGAATTTAGGGAATTGACCAGTACCGTACATTGCTTGTTCGTTTACCATGTATGGTGTAATCATTTCAGTGTAGCCATGTTTTTCAACGTGTAAATCAAGCATGTAGTTGTAAATGGCACGTTCTAAGCGAGCTCCAAGGCCTTTATAGTATAAGAAACGGCTTCCTGATACTTTAGCTCCGCGTTCGAAGTCTAAAATATCTAGGGCTTCTGCTACTTCCCAGTGAGGTTTTGGTTCGAAGTCGAATACGCGTGGAGTTCCTTCACGACGAACTTCTACGTTTTCTGTTTCATCTGCTCCTACTGGTACACCTTCTGCTGCAGTGTTTGGTAAGCGAGATGCGATATATTCGACCTTTTCTTCCACTTCGGCTAACTCGGCATCGGTTGCTTTGATGTCTTCACCGACTTGTTTCATTTCAGCGATTTTAGCACTAGCATCTTCCTTAGTTCGTTTAAGAAGAGAAATCTCTTCCGTCACTGTATTACGGTATTGTTTTAATTGTTCTGTTTTCGTGATGAGTGCGCGACGTTCTTCATCCAAGTTGCGTAACTCTTCTACTGTTGCACGGTCTACACCGCGGTTTTCTAGAGCTGTTGCTACTTCTTCAAAATTCTCACGAATGCGTTTCATATCTAACATCTATTTTCCCTCCATTTTCTATATAAAAAAATACTCCGCCCCTGACTATTTCTAGTCTTAGGGACGAAGTAGAGTAATTGTCTTCGCGGTACCACCCAGTTTCAATGTTGCCATTGCGCTCATTTGTGAGATAACGGTTTTCTCCGGATAGCTTAATCAATGTTTTCGCTCTCGCACCGTATGTGGATTCGCTGGTCTCTCTTTGCTAGTTTTCACCAACCACTAGCTCTCTACTAAAGGATCGCAGGTACTATTCATACTGTATCATTTGTCTAAGATTGTACACGCCCTAAGCAAAAAGTGCAAGACTTTTACTGTATTTTTATTTAGAGGCTGTTGGCGTAAATACGTTTTGAATTTCGCTCCATACATTTCCAAAGAAGTTTTGAACTTTTTGAACAACTTGTCCAACAAAACCTTTTGCTCCACGGACACTTTCTGTGACAACATTCGATTGCTCCACATCGTAAGCGGCTAATGCTTCTACCGTTCCGTGATCTTTACCATCCACATATCCTAGATTTTCACCCGGCATTTCAAAGGTCAATGTTCCGACCGTTTGTCCTGCTTGAACAGGCGCTTTTACTTTTCCATCTTCTGTTTTCAACTCATCTAACGGAATAAAGCCTATTTTAATTTGGCTAAGAGCTGTCCCTTTTGGAACGGCTGCAACAAAAGGTTTCCCATAGTCAACGCTCAGTGTTTCTTCCGTTCCACCTTCTAGAGGAATTGGTGCTAAATTTTGTACGGATTTCCCAGGAGAACCGACAATAAGTCCTTCGTACTTTTTGAACAGTTCATCCAAAAGATGTCTTGTGACTTTAAATCGATTTAGTGGCTCTTTAGAACCCATGCTCACCACGATCACAGAAAATCCATTTCTTGTTGCTGTTGTCGTAATTGAAGCTCCACCGGATTCACTCGTTCCAGTCTTCAACCCTGTTACCCCTTCATACTCAAACAAGAGCCCTGGAAGTAAGTAATTAAAGTTATCCATTTTAGTCGTTCCTGATCCATTAGGACGGAAAGTTTGGGTTGAAATCGACGAAATCTTCAAAAATCTCAGGAAAATCATTCACTAAATTTTTAGCAATAATCGCAACAGAACGAGCAGACATACTATTTTCATCTTCGTCTCCAAAAGCTGGATTTTTTTCGCTGCCACCATATTTATTCGGTAATCCTGTTACATTAATAATGGTCGCGTCATAATGCCCCACTCGTTTAATTTTTGCTTTCATTCGTTCAATCAATTTGCCTCGGAACCACCAATATATTCGGCAATTGCAAGAGTGGCTGCATTGGCTGAATAAATCGAGATAGCATCAAAAGTTCTTTGATTGTATATTTTTCATTTTGGCCATAGTGGCACATTGGATAAATTATAATTGGCACTTAATTGATTTGCTCTGGCACTAATTGGGATTTTTGTTTCCCAAGCGATTTCTCCTTTTTTTATCGCTTCTAAAATTAAATATTGTGAAATCATTTTACTCATTGAAGCAATTCCACGAACTTCATCTTGATTTTTTGCATCAAAAATTTTTCCGCTCGTTTGCTCGATTGCAATGTAGCTTTGTACATCTTGAATCGCAGCTGCTTCTTCTTTTTCTTTTTGCGGCATCTTGCGCATAAATAACTGGCGTATAACTCGCAGCGCTCATAGCAAATACGCTAAGGGCACATACGAATTTTTTCATCCATTTACGAGGACCTTTCATGTTTTTATATCTCCTAAATCTCTCAAATCTGCTTACTCATGTTACCGAAAAATAAAGGAAAAACAATGGTAATCTGATTAATCTTTTATTACAAAATTGCGCTTATTTTTTTAATCTCATATTCGCTTTCTGTTCGAGAAGAAAAATATTAATGTATCCACATCAATAATGGATACCCTTCCATCTTTTAACAAGAAAAACACAAAAGAAAAAGTATTTTTTCTTTTTGTGTTTTCTTCAAAACTCTTTATGTTTTTCCAAAAATTGTTCTTCTTCTAACGTCGATTTTTCTTCCTAGAATTTGATTTCGATGAGGATATCTACCAAATTGTTCAATAATCGCGCGATGAGACAATTCATATCGACGTTCTAAACCTGGTTCATCAAACCATTTTGCAGCCCAATCATGAATCAAAGAGACTCTGAATGCATGAAGGGCATCACAAGAAATCCTTTTTCCTCCACCGTCAATTCCTTCCAATAAGGTAAAGCTTCCTGGGCAAGTATTAACGCTAAAGAATCCGCAGCAAACGCTTTTGCATCCTCACGAAACATATTTCTTGAGAATTGATCCAGAACAATTATTTCGGCTAGACGACCTCGCGGAGTCTTGCGCCAGTGAACCGTTTCGCCTGAAACGATAGCCTCATAAGTGGGAAGAAATCTCGTTCGAATTTCTGCATCAAACTCCTCCGATTTTTTTAAACCAATCTGAAGCTTCACATTCTTTTAAACCAGAACTCTAATACTTCTTGAGGGCGAAACAATCATTATCCAATCGCTTCTTTCTTCGTTTTTTCATCTAGCTGATCGTTCATTCTTCCGTATTTATATCCTTGTAAATCGACCGTTACAAATAAGAAGCCTAACTCTTGCATCATCTGATTAATCTCTTCGTGGTTTTTAACTAATTTTTCAATTTGGTCTGCCCCTACTTCAATACGAGCCAAATCTTGATGTACTCGAACACGTACCGGTTCAAATCCACGTTTTGCAAAATATTCTTCCGCCTTAAACACCGCTTCTACTTTTTCAGGAGTAATGCGGGTTCCGTATGGGAAACGAGGCTAAACTGCAAGAAGGAGTCTTATTCCAGTTCGTCACTCCGGCACGTTTGGCTAATTCACGAATTTCTGATTTATATAATCCAGCTTCTTGCAAGAGACTACGCACGCCTTCTTCATTACGCGCCTTCACACCGGGACGATAATCGTTGATGTCGTCCATAATTAATCCATCTGAAAGAACAGTAAATCCTTCTCCTTCGACATTCTTTTTGATGGTTTGGTAGAGCATTTTCTTACTGTAATACCAACTATTCGGCGTGTTTGAAGCAATGTGCGGGTCGGATAACTCTTCCATTTCAAGTCCTAATACACGAGCACCCATTTCTGTTCCTAAATCGATTGCTTTCACTAAACTCTCGGTCCGAGAACAATTCCGAGTTCACGACTGCCGCAATCACATTGTCACGTCCTAGGTATCCACTGCAATCTTCAATAAATAGCTACTATCGATTCCTCCAGAATAGGGAACTACAATTTTTCCCCACTTTTTTTAACAATTCGCGTAATCGTGCTTCTTTTTCATCCATTATTTGTTCCTTCTTTCTATCCTAAAAGCTTTCTCGACCTGTAAATTCTTCCAAGTATGCTTTATCTAAAATCAGTAATTTCTGATTATGAATTTCAACGACGCCTTCTTCTTTTAAATCATGAATAATGCGGTTTACGCTATTACGAGTGGAGATTCCACAAAAGCCAGCAATATCTTCATTCGTAACGTTAAAATCGATGAGGATTCCATCTTCTACTTCCACGCCAAATTGATTCATCAGTTTATATAGGAAGGAACAGACCGCCCCTTTTTTCCCATTCATCGTCATATATTGCAATGATTCAATGGTTTCAGACAATTTATTCCGGTAATATTCCCGAATATAATCTTGTAAGTGTTTATCATCTCTTACGTATTCCCAAAACTTAATGCGAGGAATACGGTAGAAAGTTGCCTCGTCGCTCTCAATGCGTACATTAAAAGGTGCTGATGTATAGTTAGAAACTTCGTCACGAACAAGTGAAACGATATCCACGGGCGTAACGTACTCTAAATTAAACTCCCGACCATCTTTCATAATGATACTAGTCTTCACTACCCCATCAATTAATACATAAGTATAGGCCTGTTCCAAACCACGATATGCCAGGTACATGTGTTTTTTCTTCTTAATAATAGGGGTATTTTCTTTCTCTAAAAAATCGATTAAATATTTTTCACTGTTCAAATTGAACACTCCTCTAAGACAATTTCCTATACACACTATTATCATCTTACCACGAAAATATACGTTAACAAATGTTACTAACCTTTGAGACTTCTGCTATGAGTTATTTGAGTATACTTATAATCGTCAAACAAATTAAAGGAGATGTTATCATGGTTGAAATTAAACTACCTTACGACAAAAAGACAATTACTGCTGTAATTCCTGACAAAAACTTTGCTGGATTACTTGAATCAAAGCTGAAAACTATCACAACCCACTTTCTGAACAAGAAACAGTGGAAAAATCAATGGATAATCCAATTGGTAGCCAAACTTTAGAAGAATTAGCAAAAGGTAAAAAAGATATCGTATTAATCAGTTCTGACCATACTCGTCCAGTTCCTTCACATATCATTACACCAATCATTTTACGTCGTATCCGTAGTGTAAACCCAGACGCTCGTATCCGTATTTTAGTTGCGACTGGTTTCCACCGTCCTTCAACTCGTGAAGAGTTAATTAACAAATACGGTCAAGAAATCGTGGACAACGAAGAAATCGTAATGCACATTTCAACAAACGACGAAGACATGGTTAAAATCGGTCAATTACCTTCAGGTGGTGACTGCATCATCAACCGTATCGCTGCTGAAGCAGACTTATTAATCGCTGAAGGATTTATCGAAAGCCACTTCTTCGCTGGATTCTCTGGTGGACGTAAATCTGTTCTTCCTGGGGTTGCTTCCTATAAAACAATTATGGCAAACCACAGTGGTGACTTTATCGATTCAGAAAAATCACGTACTGGTAACTTAGACCACAACCCAATCCACGAAGATATGTTGTATGCAGCACGTACTGCAAACTTAGCCTTCATCGTAAACGTTGTATTAGATGGTGAAAAACATATCATCGGTTCATTTGCCGGAGACATGGTTGAAGCCCACAAAGTAGGTTGCGAATTCGTTCGTGAATTAGCTCATGTAACTAAAATTCCTTGCGATATCGCCGTTTCAACAAATGGGGGGTTCCCACTAGACCAAAACATCTATCAAGCTGTTAAAGGAATGACTGCTGCTGAAGCAACAAACAAAGAAGGCGGCGTGATTATCATGGTTGCTGGATGTCAAGATGGTCACGGTGGTGAAGGTTTCTACCGTAACTTAGCAGACGTTAAAGATCCTAAAGACTTCTTAGAACAAGCCATTAACACTCCAAGACTTGAAACAGTTCCAGATCAATGGACTTCACAAATCTTAGCGCGTATTCTAGTGCATCACCATGTAATCTTTGTATCTGACTTAGTTGAACCAAGTCTTATCACAAACATGCATATGGAATTAGCGAAAACATTTGACGAAGCTCTTGCACGTGCCTTCGAACTTCAAGGAGCAGACGCAAAAGTAACAGTTATCCGCGATGGATTATCTGTCATCGTCGAAGATAAATAATATGAAGCAAGAAGAAATCCTACAACAAGTTAAAGATGGACGCCTCTCCGTTGAAGGAGCGTCCACCCTTCTAAAAGGGATTGAAGACATTGGGTACGCGGCCATTGATCTTTCACGCCAAAAGCGCAATGGATTTTCAGAAATCATCTATGGTGAAGGAAAAAACATTGAACAATTAATTGGCATCATCACGGCAATGAATGAGCATAAAACAGCCATTCTTGCGACACGCGTGAACGCTGAAAAAGGTGAAGCTCTTAAAACGGCCTTCCCTGAGGGTGTCTATGAACCTCTCGGACGTACCTTTGTCCTTAACCCAATCGCACCCAAACATGAACACTACATCGCAGTCGTTACAGCTGGTACAAGCGACATTCCTGTTGCCGAAGAAGCGGCTGTCACTGCTGAGACATTCGGAAATCACGTCAAAACGTATTTACGACGTCGAGTTGCAGGTATTCACCGCCTCTTCAATCGTCTCGAAGACATCCAAGGCGCTAGCGTCGTGATTGTCATCGCCGGAATGGAAGGTGCTCTTGTGAGTGTCGTTGGCGGTTTAGTAGACGTTCCTGTGATTGCCGTTCCAACCAGCATCGGATACGGAACGAATCTTCAAGGCGTGACGACTTTACTCAGCATGCTGACTTCTTGTGCAAGCGGTGTTACTGTCGTAAACATCGACAACGGTTTTGGTGCAGCGTATTCAGCAAGCATGATTAACAACTTTCGAGGAGGGCTCGCATGAGCACATTATATTTAGAACCATTTTCTGGGCTGAGCGGTGATATGCTAAATGCTCTTCTACTCGATTTAGGAGCCGACCGCAAGCATCTTGAAGAAGCCCTTAAGACCATTTCGCTCGACGGTTACCATCTTCATGTAGACCGCATCGCGAAAAGCAGTATTTGGGGAACAGACTTCGATGTGCATATGGAACATGGTGAAAAAGACCATGGCATCGCTGGTGACTTTGATCATCACCATCACCATGAGCACGAACATACACATGAACATGCTCATTCACATGCGCACGAAGAACACACACATGCACACACGCATGAACATTCACAGCCACACGATCATCATCATCATGACCACGAACATACTCACACGACGGTCATTCTCATAAGCATACACATAGTCATCATCACCATCACGGAGAAGTTCGTGGGTTGAAAGAAATCGAAACGATTATTCTTTCAAGTGGTGTCAGTGACTTTGTAAAAGAAAAAAGTTTGGAAGTATTCCGTGACATCGCACAAGCGGAAGCGAACGTACACCAAATGCCTGTGGAGGAAATTCACTTCCATGAGGTTGGCGCAACCGACTCTATCATCGATATTATGAGCTTCTTCATTTTGTGGGAAACACTCGACATCGATACGGTTTACAGCACTGCTGTCACAGAAGGTAGCGGAACAATTACCGTTGCACACGGAGTCATGCCTGTACCAGTACCTGCTGTAATGCAATTAAGACTCCAAACTGCGATTCCATTCTCACAAGACTTTGACATTCATACAGAGCTTGTGACACCAACCGGCCTCGCTCTCTTTAAGGTCATCCGCCCAGTATTTGCACAACCTTCAAACCTAACCGCTACTAAAGTAGGCTACGGGTTTGGAAAACGTGACACGGGTAAATTCAACGCGTTACGCGGAACACTCTTAGAGGAAAAGCACACATTCTCATCAAGTCGTGACTTCTAATAACGATGAAATCATCCAAATCGATACAACCATCGATGACCAAAGCGGTGAGGAACTTGGCTACATCATGAGCCTTTTATTAGAAGAAGGCGCGCTAGATGTGCAGTACACTCCCGTTTACACAAAGAAAAACCGTCCGGCAACACATCTCACACTTCTCATTCAAGAAGGAGACCTAGAACGGTTTACAGCCATTTTATTTAAGCAAACTTCAACCATTGGCTTTCGTTATCAAAACGTCCAACGTAAAGTCATGACCCGCACTTTCCAGACGCAACAAACGAGCCTTGGAGCGCTGAAGGTAAAGAAAAACAAACAGTACGGTCTGCAAAATCAACATTAGAATATGAGAGACTGCGCCAGAGTCGCCCACGAAACAGGATTATCGATTCAAGCCGTCTATCAACAATTAGTCAAAGAAATGCATTAAGGAGAATCGACCAATGGATCAGACATTTATGCATTTGATTATTATCCAGAATCATAGGAACTGCCTCTGTTGATCTTCGGGGTCGGCGTACACTGTGATGACGTCTTAAAGAAAACATATGCTGGATCAGGTCACTTATTCGTCATCACAACATGGGCATTCGGTATCACTGTTGCTGTTCATCTTTGGTGGTGTAAGTATCAACCCTGCTATGGCGCTTGCTAAAAGTGGTTTTAGGGTACTTCCGCAGAACAATTCATTCAATTGCAATCGCTGAATTCTTAGGCGCATTTGTTGGTGCGGTAATCGTATGGTTCATGTGCGCAGACCGCTACAGCTTCTGGAGGACTTGTTGATGGCGTTGCAATCCGTAACATCTTCTCACAGCAAACCCTAACTGCCGTAACTTACCACGTAACTGCTTCGTCCAAAGCATTTGCAACTTTCATTTTCTCTAACAGCAATCTTAGCAACTGAAAATGTAAACAAAATTATTACCAATCGTGGTTGGCGGTTTTTCAATCGTATGGGCTGTCGGTACTGGGTCTTGGAGGCTACAACTGGTTCGCGATGAACCAAGCTCGTGACTTAGGACCCGTCTTGCTTGCCAATTATTGCAATCAAAAACAAAGTGAATAACGACTGGCAGTATGGATTATTAGTACCTGGTACTGCTCCATTCGTTGGTGCTGTATGTGCTGCATTCTTCGTTCGTTACTACTTAGGTTTACTTTATGTAATCTTTATGAACTATTAAACCGCGTGTGGATGTCTTTTACGTCATCCACACGGGGTTTTATTTGTCATCAATACTATTCTGTTTTTTCCTTCTCATCGGCTTTTTGCAACGTTGGTTCTATTTTAAATTCTGAGAACACAAATGTATTAGTTTCCACTTTACCAGTGTAATAGCCTTCAGAGTCAATCTTATCAATTGTAATCTTAATATGAAGACCTTTCTTTCCAATATCATACGCTAATGTTGGTGCTAAAAATCCTCTTTTCCCATCTTTTTCATCTGAATATAGAAATTCCCAATCTTATCTGTATCATAGAAATTGTAACGGCTCCTTCGTACGTGACTGTCCTCCGATTAATGTGATAGAAACGCGATCCGTTGCTCCAGTACTATCAGAATCTCGAAATTCACCAATAATAATTTCCTCAATTTCCTTATCCGTGTTAGTAATAATCTCATAGCTAAATTCCGCATTGGCATTCTCATTCGTGAAAAAGAGCACGAATAGCTAGCCATGAACAGACTGCCGTAGCAGAATGATTGCTGCGCTTGCGACCCATTTCCCCACAGACCATTGTTTTCAAATTACATGCATTGTTACTCCTCTTTCTAGAATCAGAGTTGCTTTTCAATTCGATTATACCTCTACTTTTAAATGCACATTTCGCTGCACGTTATTTTTGCAAATACAAAACACAGCCGACTACTTTCCAGTGGCGTGCGTATTTGTGTTACCCATCGATAATAATTTTCTTACGGTAATCCTTGTTGTTCCGTCTTAGTGTGAAATAGTCTCTGGAACGGGATCTTGTCCACCTCAGCAGATAAATGGACGGCATCTGCCGATGCGTCCGCAGCCCATCAATACGCCTTTCAGCGCTCGCGCACTGTCATACCGCTGATCGTATGGCTCGCGAGCAGGTTGTCTATAAATGCAGGAAGGCGGGAGTAATGGAGAAATCCACTTTTGATATCCACGTACGGAGTGCAATCATGATTTTTCATTTCAATACTGCTCTTAGTAATGAGATCTGAAGACTACCTGCTCACTTCTGCTTGCAGTACCTGTCTCAAACGTATAATGTGACTGGTTTTGCGATTAAACAAAATGGCCACGGGCTTTCTTAAAGGTCCACTATGACTAGAGTCCTGCCACCGTCACTTAGGAAATCATCACACGAATCCAGGAAGAGCAGTGCGCCAAAGAAGCAGCTCAAAAGTGCTTTCGCACAGTCGATAACCAATGTATGTTGTTGCTGCGTATCATCATCCACGAACGCTTTCGCCAACGTCTCACCGTAGCGACAGAGCTAACCAGAAGTTGATACAAGAACCAATCATGATTCCCACAAAATTATACACCCACCCGTAGAACGGCCCAAATACAATATGTCCAATCACACACGTTAGGCCACCAGGAATAATCGGGTAAACTACTTGCGTAATTTGAATCAGGATAAAAATCAAAATCCCCACCCAACCTGAATGGGCAATGCTTTCACGGAACGGTCCGTCTATTGCGAAATAATCATTCTTGGCCACGAGCCAGCCTAAAATAATGGTTAAAATAATCCCGATAACGGTCACGATTCGTATAATTTTACGATTTAATTCGATTGCTTTTGATGTATCCACAATGAACTCCTTAAACTATTGATAGTTGCATTATAACAGACAAACTTAAAAAATCCTTCGAAAGTTTCTTACGTTTTGCTTAAGATTCGTTATTTTCTAGGTTCCACGGTTTAACAACGGTAATATGATCCATTAATGCTTCTTGGCGTCCTAGTTGCTCTAGACGTGCCTTACGACGTTCTTCGTAGCCACTACAGATAAATTTCTCTTCATCTGTTTCTGGAACGATAGCATCTACCGTAAAATCTGTTTCTCCTTCACGAGGAAGTGCCACAAACGTCCAAAAGCTTGTCGCCGCTAAATAGCGTTCACCGTTTAACACATCTTCTCCGACCACTTTACAGAAGACTTCCACACTCTTCTTCCCTGTTCCTGAGATATACGTTTCTACACAGACAGAATGCCCTAATGGAAGTGGTTTTAAATAGTTCATCGCGTCCACCGATGCCGTTACCGCAAGACGACGGCAATGACGGGAGACCGTAATCGATGCACAGTCATCAATGATTCGTGTTAAATTTCCTCCGAATAGTGTGTTATGCATATTCACATCAAATGGGAAAATTCTACGCGCTTGAATCGCACGTGTTTGGCTACATGTTTTAGATTGGGTACTCATTTTCTTAGCTCCTTGGTTGTTTTACTGTTCTATTCTAACATGAAACCAAAATACGTTCAAAGACACTCAAATTGTGTTTCTTAGAATCCTTCGGATTGAATTATAATAGCGGTAACGTTGCACCGGTTCGAGCCTTAAGTCTCTCACCTTCAAAGCCTCAAAGAGGGCGTATGGAATAAATTCCAACGCCCTCTTATTCGTTTTGATGCATATTCACGTTACTGCTATTATAAAATCCGAGGATTCTCCGAAACCATATTATAAGTGTTCTGCTCTCTTCCCCGAATAAAAGCAATATCCACATACGTTATTTTTCTTTGCGCGTTTTGCTTCGTGAATCAGCTTTAACGCTCTCTTTCTTGTTTTGATATTTGGGCTCTTCATTTGACGATAGGCCGTTGCTAAATCTTGTTTCATTGACGGTACCTCCTCTTTCTACCAACTGCTTTTTTAATACCAGGAATTAATCCTTTATGCGCTAATTCTCTAAATTTGATACGTGACAAGCCAAATTTACGCATATATCCTCTTGGACGGCCATCCGTTTGATCACGAAACTTCAGGCGGTTTGGATTTGAATTTTTAGGCAGTTTTCTTAATCCATCGATATCACCAGCTTTGCTTTTAGGGCATAACGTTCTTCAGCGTAACGTTCGATGAGCGCTTTTTGTTTTTCATACTTTTGCAATTTTAGATTTCTTTTGCCATTTTCTTCTCTTCTTTCTAAATCGTAATTGTTACGTTTTACATTGTATCAATTGTTTCCTTTAAAATCAAGTGGTTTACCCCAATAAAAAAAAGAGAGCCTTTTTCAAAGCTCTCTGTCCTTATATTTTAATTCTCAAATTAGTCGATCCCAACTTCTTTACGAACAACATCTGCAATACGTGTTACGTAATCATGAACGAGTTCATCCGTTGGTGCTTCAACCATGACACGAACAAGTGGCTCAGTACCACTTGGGCGAACAAGCACACGTCCGTTTCCATCCATCTCAGCCTCTACAGCATCGATGACTTCTTTAATCGCTGGAACTTCCATTACACCATTTTTATCACTCACACGAATGTTTACTAATTCTTGTGGGTATGTTGGCACTTCACTGGCTAATTCGCTTAATGATTTGCCAGTTTGTTTCATGACATTCATTAATTGAATTCCTGAAAGTAATCCGTCGCCTGTAGTGTTTAAATCAAGGATAATGATATGTCCTGATTGTTCCCCACCGAAGTTGTAGTTGTTTTTACGCATTTCTTCAACCACGTAACGGTCACCAACTGCTGTTTGAAGAGCAACCATTCCTTCTGCTTCTACCGCTTTATGGAATCCTAAGTTACTCATAACGGTTGATACGATCGTATCTTTGCTTAAAGTCCCTTGGTTTTTGAAGTGTTTACCAAGGATGAACATGATTTTATCACCATCAACGATTGTTCCATTTTCATCCACTGCGATACAGCGGTCTCCGTCTCCGTCAAAACTCAAACCGATATCTGCTCCTGTTTCTTTTACGAACTCCACTAAGGCTTCTGGATGTGTTGACCCTACGCCATCGTTAATGTTCACGCCGTTTGGTTTATCACCCATTGTGTGGAAATCTGTGTCTAAGTCAGCGAACAGACGCGTTAACATTGAAGCTGTTGCTCCGTTTGCTCCGTCTAACGCTACTTTCATTCCAGAAAGAGAATCAACCGTATTTTGTAGGAATTGGCTGTATTTCAATGTTCCTTCTAAATACTCATCCACTGTTCCTAATGCGTCTGTAGAAGGACGTGGTAATGTATCTTCTTCGGCATCTAATAACGCTTCGATTTGCGCTTCCGTTTCATCTGTTAGTTTAAATCCATCTCCCCCGAAGAATTTAATTCCGTTATCTTGAGCAGGATTGTGGGATGCTGAAATCATAACCCCAGCTACAGCGCCTTGTGCTCGTGTTAAATAAGCTACCCCTGGAGTAGGAATCACTCCAAGTTGCATGACTTCAATCCCAACAGAGAGTAATCCAGCAATTAAAGCATGCTCTAATAATTGTCCCGAAATACGAGTGTCACGCCCCACTAATACGCGTGGATGTGCATTTCCTTCTGCTTGTTGTAATAATACATAACCGCCATAACGGCCTAGTTTAAATGCTAATTCTGGTGTTAATTCTGCGTTAGCTACGCCACGAACACCATCTGTTCCAAAATATTTGCCCATAAATTTCTCCTTTAGCCTTATCTGGCTTGTGTTGTCTGTTCTTGTGTCGTTGTTTGCTCTTGTGTTGTTTCGGACTCTTTAGTTGTTTCTCGTGAATCCAAAATACCATGATCTACCACCGTAATAGTGACCTCAACTGCTTCTGGGGTAATACTATTGACACCAGATGGTAGTGTTAATGTTACTGTTTTTTTCGTGGTTTGAGTCACGTTGCTCACATCTACCACTACTGGAATAGCTGTAATTTGATTTAAAATCGATTGAGCTCCTAAGATTGTAACTTGCTTAGTAGTAGAATTCAATGAATATGAATAACGTGAAGTGCCACCAGTTGTCGTAAAGACAAGAGGGACTGTTTTGGAGCTAGAAGAAATTGGCACTCGAACTTGTACACGTTCTGGCTCAATTTTCACCGCAACAGGTTTTCCTGTGGCATCCAAAGCTTGTAGTTGTGCTGTAGTCGTATAGTCTGATTTTGTCCCTTCAGGAATCGTAACTTTTGCGACTACTTTTTCCACTTGATTTAAAATCGAATCCGCAGCTTTGACTGTAACTGTTCCTGGAGAGGTCAAGCCATCTCCAACTTGATAGCCATTGCCAATACTTGAAGAATCGACCGTTACATTAACAGGAAACTCTTTAGCATTCTTCTTCTCGATGGTAATTTCAACACTTTCTGGTGAGACAATACCTGTCACTCCAGTTGGAAGTCCTGATACTGAAAGAGAAATCGTATGCTTTCCTTCCCCTAACTCTGTTAAATTTGGTGTAGTCACTTTGTACGAACCATTGCTAGATGTGCTTAAAATTAAACTGCTTGGCCCTTCAAGACGTAAAGCAACAGAGTCTGGTAATCCTGTTACCGAGTATTCTTCACTGTTGATATCCACATAAATTGGCACATTTGTAATCGTGTTTGAACTTGATTGTGGATTTAAAGTGCTTGAACGTAATCCGGAATTAGCGTCTTTAGCTAAAATAAATAGAAAGATACTTAGAATTAAAGACATCAACATGAGAAATGATTTTTTATTCATCCAATTAGCCATTCGAACGACCCCCTTTAAAGAGTGCACGTATCCAACGAACGACTGCTGGATCCATCTCATCGTCTCCTTCTACCACTAAATGTTGAGACAAGACGTGAATTAATTCTTCAGAAGAAAAGTTCTCGGTGTAATTTTTCTCGAATCGCGACACTCACTTTCCCCGTTTCTTCAGAGATGATAATCGTAATCGCATCACTCACTTCACTTAGACCAATCGCAGCACGGTGACGTGTTCCTAACTCTTTTGGAATCATCATATTCTCAGACAGCGGTAAATAGCAGGCCGCTGCAGCAATATGATAATCACGAATAATCATGGCCCCATCATGTAATGGCGTATTTGGAATAAAAATATTCGTAATCAATTGATTAGAGATTTCAGAGTGAATCGGAATCCCGGTATTAATAAATTCTTCTAGAGAATTCCCTTGTTCAATCGAAATTAGAGCTCCAATTCTTCGTTTTGCCATATATTGAATGGCTGTATTCAACTCATTAATCATAATTTCTGCTTCATTGGCACTTTCTGATTTACGTGAGAAGAAATTCGAACGTCCGATATGTTCCAATCCACGACGAATCTCTGGTTGGAACACAATCAAGGCAGCCACAACCCCCCACTGAATCACGAAGTTCATAATCCAGTCTAAAGTAGTTAGTCCAAGGAAAAAACTAATAAATTTCATTGCAGCAATTGCCGCAATTCCTTTCATTAAATGAATTGCCCTTGTTCCTTTAATAATTACTAAAATATTATAGAGAATGTACCAAACAATCAAAATATCAATCAGATTGCGAAAACTCCCCCATGAAAATAAACTATTCCAATTTATTTGCATAAAGTTAACCTCTCTTCCACCAATATGTACCTTTCTATTATAGCACAGATAGCTCCTAAACTAAAAAGTGCACGATTATTAATATAACAATAAAAATCAAATAAATAAAAAGTAAATATTCTCACAAAATTCGGAAAATAATCATTTACAAAAACGCTTACATCTGTTAGTCTGAGCTTGAGATAACACTACAAAATAACATCAATTCAAAAAGGAGGAGCTATCATGAAAGACGATCGTAAGGGATATATTATTGCTGGGATTTTTAGGTTTACTCACTTATTTTGTAGGAAGCACTATTTACTATTTTTTAACTCATTAGTAATTTTGTATAATAAATACTTGCAATAAAAGGTATCTATGATATGTATGGAAATTACCTAAGGCCGTAACAGGAGGTCAACTATGTCAGTTTTTACTCTAGGAAATTATACAGTGCATCTAGGCACAGGTTTACTTGGGTTTCAGTTACCTGAAGGGTTAAAGATTATATCTTCTCGTACCCTTCAAACTTACTTATTTATCCTATATAACTCTGACACAGATAGCTGTGATATTATAAATGGCGGTAACGCATCTTACACTATTAATCAAAATCAAATTTTCGTTGAGATAGCGTTTCCTGATGAATTTCAATACATCCTTAACCCATCTTTCGAAGGATTCATTAATCATTCAGGAGGGATAGAATGACATTCCAAAATTTTTTCATTGGAGATTATACGGTTCAAATTCCTCTTTCTTTTGAAGTGATTCATCAAGAAAACGAAGAACTAATAGTATTAACTCCACCTACTTATCACAGCAGTGCACGTATATATATCTGCCCAGAAACCAAACAATTACACTTCACGAATCTCGGATTGATGAAAGTAAGAATTGCGGGAGAGCTCATTCAAATCATTCCGTTAAATAAAGAAGAATATTCTTTTCTGAATCTGAATCGTGATTCTATTGATTTAATGGAGGAGTAAAAATGATGACAATAAAATTAGGAACTTATTCTATTCATATCTCACCTAATATTGACACAGTAATGGATATAAGTAATAAAAACTATTGCTTTGTCATAAGGTACGTTAAACACTATTGGATTTGCTCACTTATAGCGAGCAAACTGACATTATAAAATTTAACTGCCGATGGGCTACCGACTTTGAAATGCATGAAAAAGATATTACAGTCATACTTCCAGAAGGCCTAGACTAGAATAAAATAAATAAGCTTTCATCCTTTTCGAGATGAAAGCTTATTTCTTTATCTTCTCAACATTCGCAATGTAGTAAGAATACCCACCAGTTACTGCTACCACCACTACTAGAATCATCGTAGCTACCAATATTGCAATATTATTTACCATAAAGATTGCTGTTAAAATCATTAATACTCCAGCAATAATAGAAGCAAAACCAAAGAATCGTTGTGTTTTTCGGAAAGGCTACATCATTATTTTTAGACATGACGCACGGAATCCAAAGTATTTTGTATTGTCTTTAATCTTAGGAAAGAGATTTCCAATCAGGATAAAGAAAATCCCAAGGATGAATGTCAAAAAACGTCCGATTTGTGTCCCAACCGTCACTCCATTTAAAAACAACCAAAATTGGAAATAAGCAACAACATTCAGCAATAGTAGAACTAACCAACTAATAGAACGAGCGGTCTTCATTCCCTCCTGTTAATTTAGGAGAGTGCTTGCAATACGAATGATAAATCCAACAATGGCCACAATCACCGGATAAATTAAAATTGTAAATCGATTGGCAGTGCCGGTAACATTTCCAGAAAAGTCAAAATTAGATACAATGGTCTCCGGTAAGAACCACACCACCACTAGAGCCACAACGAGTGGTGCGAACATCAATGCAATATAAGTATATTTTTATTTGTTTTTACTTGTTCCATATTATTTTTCCCCAATAATTTGATTGATCCATACAATCGCTTCATCCAGTACGGTCAAAATTCAATTCATAATAAATAAAGTTTTTTTATAACGTGTTTCGTAGATTAAATCAGCTTGTTTTAATTTTTCTAAGATGATAAGACAAAAGCTTGCGGCGTCATCCCAATTAACTCCGCTAAATCACCTGTATTGGTCTTCCCTTTTACGCAGAATTTCTAAAATTTGACGCGCGTTTCGTCCGAAAGAGCAGACATTACTTCATTAACAGCCATCTCCTCAACTTCTTTCTATTTAAATTTATCTTTAAATGAATATACTCCTGAGGGATGTAAAATGCAACACCTATTTAAAAATATTTTTTTAATAGATTTTCGTATAAAGAAAAGATGATACCTATGATTTCTTATGGATTGGTTTATCATCGCGGTAATAAACTAATCCATAAGTTCCTTGGTATCATCTTTTTAAACTTGTTCTTCTCCTGAGAGTGTATCTGCCACTAAAGTACGTCACTTAAACGTGCAAACTCTTCAATTGTCAGTGTTTCTGCACGTCTGGTTGGGTCGATACCTGCTACTTCTAATGCAGCAGCTAAGCTTTCTTTTGTATGGCTATTTCCAACGTAGGCTTTAGCTAAATTATTCCATAGCGTTTTACGACGTTGCACGAAACTGTTTTTCACGAGTGCGAAAAATTTCGTTTCGTCTTTCACTTCCACAAGTGGTTTTTCGCGACGTTTCAATACCAAAATCGCAGAATCCACATTCGGAGCTGGATTGAAGACCGTCTTCGGCACGATAAATCCAATGCTTGCTTCGCAGAAATATTGAATCGCAATCGTGAGCGATCCATACGCCTTCGAATTTGGCTCAGCCGTCATTCGTTGCGCCACTTCTTTTTGCATCATCATCGCAAAACCATCGATTGGTAATTTTGATTCCAATAAATTCATAATGATTGGCGTTGTAATATAGTACGGCAAGTTGGCCACGACTAATAACGGCTCATTAATGTCGAAATGCTCTCCGATGACTTGCTCAAGTCGACGTCCAAGATGTCGCTATGAACCACCGTTACGTTATCGTATGGAGCCAATGTTTCATCGAGCACTGGCAACAAACGGCCATCGATTTCAAACGCCAGCACTTGTTTGGCTTCTCTTGCTAGACGTTCGGTCAACGCACCAATCCCTGGTCCGATTTCAATGACGTTTGTCGTTTTGTCGACTCCTGCCACTTCTAGCATACGCGTTAAAATATTCGGTTCAATTAGGAAATTTTGCCCTAGACTCTTCTTCACTGTTAGCCCATGACGTTCCATAATCTCGCGCGTTCTTTTCGGCGTCGCGATATCCTTTATTTCATTCATGTTTGTCCTCATTTTCTAAGACAGCCTCAAGTGCCGCCCTTAATTGTTCTTCTGTAATACCAAATAATTGTAATCTTTTCGCGAACTGTTTTCCATTCGTATGGCCAATTTTTAGAAAATCCGCCACCGCTTGACGTCTTGTTGCTGAATCTGGTCGTCCGACAAACCCAAGCGCCATCAGGGTTGCCTGCGAAATCACTGGTCCTCCCGTTACTGTTGAAATCTCATGCACCGATTCGAGTGCTCGCTGAATCGCTTCGGTACTCGCGTGTTCCACCCCTAGACTCTTATGATTGTCCTTTCTGACGGCTTCTGCACGTTCGATAAAAGCATGCTTTACACCAGGTACGTGCTCTTGAATAATGTTTCGAATGCGAGTCCCAGGATAATCTGGGTCCGTAAACACAATCACTTCACGCGTTTGAAGTGCCTTTTGAATGAGTGCAATCGTTTCTTCAGTCAATCGCCGAGCCATTCGTTCTCAATCGTGTTCCCGATATCCGGATAGATTTCTCTCAAGCGTCTTGTATCATCTCGCCCTTCTACAACAATGACTGGATTCACCTGAAGCCTCTTTCTTCCATGCGGAATAAGCTTGATGGCATTTTGTAGTGTCGTTTGATGGGCCACTTCTTCCCAAGTAAGGGCCGCGTTCTTTGGCAATCGTTTCAACGACATAGCGCGTATATCGGGTTCGTTTCTCTTTCACGGTAAGGCACGGGCGCTAAATACGGCGCATCGGTTTCCACTAACTATACGGTCGAATGGGACTAATTTTTGCACACTCACGAACTTATGGAGCATTTTTGAAGGTCGTCACACCGCTAAAGGAAATATGTATGCCTAAGTCCAAGAAACGCTTCATATATTCCAGGTCGCCATTATAACTATGCATAATGCCTCCGATGTCTTGAATGCCTTCTTCTTTTAGAATCTTGTAGCAATCTTCTGTCGCATCGCGGTTATGAATCACAATCGGCAATTTCATTTCTTTGGCAATCGCGATTTGGCGACGGAACACCTTGTCTTGTTCCTCGGGCGTTGAATCTTTCCAATAGTAATCCAGACCCATTTCCCCCATTGCGACCACTTGCGGATGCGTCAAGCGTTCTTGTAACCAACTTTCTAGTTCTTTATTGTATTGATAGGCTTCAGTTGGATGCCATCCGATAATCGAAACCACTTCTTTGAACTCTTCGCTGAGCTCCAGACTTCGCGTAATCGTGTCCGTATCGAAACCCACCACCGCAAAACGCGTCACTGCCAGTTCTTTTGCACGTGCGATAACCTCTTTTTCTTCTCCTGTAAACGCAGATACATTTAAATGCGTATGCGTATCAAAAATCATCATTTCGCCTCTTATCTTGTTGCCCCATTTAAGAATGGGTTTGTCGCAATTTCATCTTTTAGCGTTGTTGGCTCCCCGTGTCCTGGGAAAATCACCGTTTCAGCAGGTAATGGCAATAAGTATTTGTGGATGCCTTCCATTAATTCTTTATGGCTTCCGTATGGGAAATCACTACGTCCAACGCTTCCTTTAAACATCACGTCCCCACCGATAACAAATCCATTTTCTCTGAAAATAAAGATGGTTCCACCAGGTGAATGCCCTGGAATATGCGCTAATTCCGGTTCAAAACTTCCAACTTTCCATTTGCCCATTTCTTTAGGGAAATAACCGTCCGCTGGCTTAGTGGTAATATTTTCTCCAGAGTAATAGGAACGGTTCAATCTCAGGATCGTGTAAAAATACTTTTTCCAACTCATTCATGTACATTGGAATATTGTATTCTTCACGAAGTGCATCTACTGCTCCGATATGGTCTCCGTGGGCATGTCAACACAATCGCTACTGGCTTTCAACCCTTCTTCTTTAATTAATTGTTTAATATCCTCGGCTTGTGCGCCTAGGTCAAAAATCACTGTTTCTTTATTTTCATCAATTAAAAAGTAGACATTTTCTTCTAAACGTCCTACTGGAATGCTTAATAACTCCATCTGTATTCCTCCTTTAGGTCTCCTCTTAACTCTACATAAAATAGTGAGTTCTTGCAATCAAAAAACGCCCAAGCATAGAGCCCAGACGTCTGTTGATTAATCATTGATTAATTTTTTCAAATCGATGGCTTTTGTTTAATGCCGTCATCAACGGAATACCCACTCATATACGACGATTTCACCAAAGAATGTTTTGCGCGTAAGCAACAGAATGGTAAACCTAATGCTAAGTTTAATTCAATCGCTACTAAGAAAATCATCACACTGAAGACACCTGCTAAAACAAACATACGTGTTTTAACGTCTTTCACTGATTTAAAGATCAATGCGCTGATAGCGAATGAAGCAATTGTATGTCCTAATCCGAATACTAAGTCATACCAACCTAGACCAGACGCTGACATAAATACTGAGTTGACAAGTAATACCCCGGCAACCACACCGATTCCGTATTTTTTGTCAAAAGCGAATAAGTGGTTCAACATTTCCGCAATACGAAATTGAACATCTCCGAATGCCATAAATGCTGTTAATGATGTAACGACCACATAAAGCGCTGCGATGATTGCGTTAATCACAATCAATTTTGATTTTTTATTTTGCATGTTACTGCCTCCTAGTTTTTTATTGAGGGATGGTTTCGAACCTCATCGGCAAAAACGCCATGCTATTATGCCTATAAACAGCGTAAGATTGGTAGTCTTAAGTTAAATTTCTTTATCCTCTACAAATTTGTTCTTTGAATTTCTTCTTACACCGTTTGTGAGCCCCTTTGACAGAGGTAACCGACTTATCGAAGTGATCCGCCATCTCTTCAAACGTCTGCCCGTCTAATACCCCTAGAAACACTTCTCTTTCAAAGCGAGATAAGTGATGGAAGTATTCCTCCGCATCCTCATGTAGAAATACTTGTTTCTCGCAGATTCTAGAAGCTGACATCAACGCTAGCTCCCCTTTATCCCCGTGGATTAGAAGATTATGAGGAACTACTCTTTGTCGATGCTCCCTTTTCAAACACTCCACTGCTAAGTTTTTTAGGCACCGTTGATAATAACCCGCAAACGAAACAGCATGGTCTTCATTATATTTATCTAATGCTCGTAACATCTATGACTCTAGCTTCTTGAGCAAAAATCTTCTTGATCCATCTCATGAAAGAAAGTAATGATGATTCATACTGGCAATTAAAGCTCAAATCTCTTTAATAACTCGGTGATGGCCTCCTCATTATTTTCTTTAGCTAAGTGAACTACTTCCGACAACTCTTTCTTTTCCATAAAATAACCTCCCTATAAATTCCTCCCTCATTCCTTCTCCACTTCAGTATATTGATTAACAAACATAAAAAGTCCCTAGTTTTATCGGATAAAACCAAGACTTCTAAGAATTAAATTCATTTTCCTTCTTGAAAATAAAAGATAGGATTATTTCCTAACCTTCTTAATTGCTTTTGGAAGAATTTCTACTCTTCTCTTTTCTCTTGAAATAATGCACACCATAAGTTTGATAGAAATCGACTTTCAGCTGTACGAATCGTTTCAAGTCTCTTAATAATTGATATAATTGCGCTCTTTTCTCAAATTCGCGTCTTGTTTGCGGCAAAGGTCTTTCTCGAAAATGTTCTAACATGGCTTCAATCTCATCAATGAGTTGACTCGCTGTATTTCTCTGCTAATTGCTCTGCCGTCTGTTTAAACATTTCAGACAAGATGGCCATTTCTTCTCCATCCCAGCGAAATTCATTTAAATTGACCGCCATAATTTCTAATAACTTTGTTTGATCGCGTCGCATTTCAAAATACTGTTCATCGTAGGTGATTTCACTTGTTAGATGGTTCTCTGATTCTAAGCGAACATATTCTCTAGCCGCTTTCAATTTTTCTTTCACAATTTGAAGAACTTCGCCATCATTTTTTCCATTTCCAACGGATAAAAATCCAGACATTTTCAATAGAACTTCTCTCATTTTTGATTCAATTTCTTCACGAATGTCAATAATATGTTCTCGGTACGATGGCATGTACCAGTTAAATAAAATGGCAACTCCCGCTCCAATCGTCACAAGAAGCATTTCATTCACAAACAGGGAGAACGTTAATTGTTGCTGCGTCCAAAGATGAATGACTAACACCGTGCTTGGTGCAACTCCGATATCTACTTTTAATAAATAAGCCATCGGAATATAGCATAATAAGTAAATTCCAAAACTCATCGCATCAAAACCAAAAGCCCAAAAGACAATTCCACCGACAAAAAGTGCCAATAGGGCTGCAGCTAATCGTTGACTAGTGGCCGCTAAAGAGATTTTCTTTGTATCCATTACACTTAAAATCGCAATAATGGCAGCTGCAGAGGGAGTCGATAAATTGAATGCTTGTGCAATCATTAAGGCAGAAAATGCCGAAACAATCACCTTCATTATTTTAAGCTTCATTATGAATCACTGTATCTCCTTGTATTTGATGCCCTTCCAACTCCAGAAGGGTAGTTTTTCTATTCAATCCTCCGCAAATCCTGTAATTTTTCCTGTTGTCGCAACGACTCTATGACATGGGACGAGAAGCGCAATTGGATTTTTCCCAATAGCATTTGCGACTGCACGAGGGGAGGTTTTTCTACCTATCTTCTCGCTGACACGGTGAGTAACTTCACTATAAGTCCATACTTCTCCAATTGGAATTTCTAGCAATGTATTCCAAACACTTTGTTGAAAAGGAGTTCCTCCTTCATAAGCAATCGAAAACAAAGGCGTTCCTGGAGTTTTCTCATGATAATACTGATTAATCCATGTTTTTACAGAATCCCACAGCGCTAAAGAATCATCCCATTCTGGTTTTTTCACAAAGGCACACTCATATTTTTGCCCTTCAAACCACAAACCGGTTAATGCTACCTTATCACTTGCAGCAATCATCACCCCTAGTGGTGTATCTATCTTCGTCAAAACTGTCATGGCAAATTCTCCTCATTTCTCATTACAAATCTATTTTTCTATTATATAATATTTTCTATCGAATGAAATAGGAAAGGAGCACTTTCATGCTCATTAACGAAGCCGTTTTACATATTTTAGATAAAAATTCAGGAAACTTACTTTTATCACAGGCCCCGCTGCAACTGGGCGATCCATTTCTCATTGAATACATTACAAAACTCGTGGATAAAATTAAAAAAGGAGATCCGCATATCGGTCAATTAGCTTCCAGCGAACCGCTTCTTGGATATCTAGCAGACGAAGGGATTTCCTTCTTAGAAAAGACGCAACAGTTATCCGATAAGCTCTTTGCTCTGATTGCCCCAGCAGAAGAAATTGGACCAGCGGACTACTTATTCTTTACAGGAACAAGCGATACAGGCGGCACACTCTTTGGAATGATTCGCCTCGATTACAGTTCAAAAGTCACACACTTTGTCGACTACGAAGGCGAAGCCGTTAGCAATACGATTTTACAAAATCACGCCATCTTGCCAAACGCGACGCAAAAACCTTCGGAAGCGTTCATCGTAGATTTATCAAACGGAAACTATCACTTAATCGAGAAAAAAGTGGTAATCGAAGGCCAAAAGACTGCCTATTTCTCTGAAAAATTCTTAGAAATTACTGTGCCGGTCACAACGAAAGAACAAATCAAAGAAATCAAAAAAACGGTCACTCATATCGCGAAAAAACACGACGAGGAACCGTACAAAGCGCTGGCAACGACGCAACAAGCCATCTTCCACCAGCTTGAAGAACACGACGAAATCGACGCCGCAGCTATCTTCGACAAGGTGTTCGAGGAAAAACCGCTCGCACGTGAAGCCGCACAGTTGGCCATCACCGAAGAACGCGTTCCAGAAAAAATCGCCGTAACGAACGTGCCAAAATACGAACGCAAATATAGCAAGCAAAAATTCAAACTCGACAACGGTATCGAAATTACCATTCCAAGTGAAATCTACGAAAACAAGGAAATGGTCGAATTCATTAATAATCCGGATGGCTCTGTTTCGGTACTGATCAAAAATATCGAAAGTATCTTAAATAAATTTAATGCGTAACATCAAAAAAGCTGCCTTCTCACTTTTCATGAGAAGACAGCTTTCTTTTGTTTATTTAAATTCTTTCCAATCCATCTTTGTTAAATCGATGGTATCTTCTTTTTTCAATCCTAGGTCTTCAAGTTTGAATTGCATTTTTTCAAATTTTAATGAATTTACAAGTGTCAAACCTGCTCCTTTTGGCTCCAGTTTGAATACTTTAGCATCTCCATTTCCTGTTCCAGACAAGAATTCAACCGTGTAGAGCAACCCGCCTTTGAAAAAACTAAAGGCACTTCTAGCTCCACCTACTTCGGCAACGTAACTTTGATGCAAGATTTTTGGAGTTTTTCCATCTAAGTAATACGCCACGACCGTGAACAGTTGGCCATTCGAAGTATGTCCGATAAACAGTTCATCTACTCCATCGTCGTTGATGTCGTAGAATAAATATTGCAGCGAATCTTTTTGATTATTCAAGCTGTTGGCCGCCCAATATTCAAGTGGTACATTGAGTTTCCCGGCCACATCAGCACCCATTTCTTTCACGGTGCGGATATCTTCGAAGACTTTCGCGTACAATTCCTTATTATCTGGTTTAGGCGCAACGGTTGTCGTAGTCTCAGTCGTTGGAGCTACAGTTGTAGCAGCTTGCGTCACTTGCGACGTCTCAGCTCCTGAGTCTTTCGTCTGTCCATTTCCACAAGCACCTAATACTAGCGCGAGTAGTGTCATCATTCCTAAGTGAACTCTTTTCATCGTTCTTCCTCCTTTGGCTATAATGGCTTCTTCAATGGAAGACCTGGTTTTCTTGGGTATTTATTCGGAGTTTCCTTCGTCTTTAAAATCGTGACCACGTGACGGTTTCCGCCTTCATATGGTAAGTCGAAAGAGACATCCCCTTCTACTTTCCCACCAAGAATCGCGATCGCTTTTTTCGCTTCTTCCAACTCAACTTCCGTATGCGCCGCTTTTAATGCGAGGAAATACCCCTGCTTTTTCACGAGCGGCATGCAAAACTCGCTCAACACACTGAGTTTGGCAACGGCACGAGCAGTTACCACATCAAACGATGCACGAAAATTTTTATTTTGCCCAAAGGTTTCAGCGCGGTCATGGAAACATTGCACGTCTTTTAGCCCAAGCGTCTCCACTAATGTATTCAAGAATGTAATGCGTTTATTCAACGAATCCACAATCGTCACCTTCAAGTCTGGGAAGACGATTTTTCAGCGGAATACTTGGAAATCCTGCACCCTGCACCCACGTCGCAAAGCGTTTGGTCGGTCAATTCGTGGTGGAATCCAAGCGCCAATGAATCATAGAAATGCTTCAAATACACGCCCTCTTCATCCGTAATCGCCGTCAAGTTCATCTTCTCATTCCATTCCACTAATAGATGGAAATATTGGTCGAACTGCTTCTTTTGCTCGTCTGATAATGTAATCCCATGCACTTCTTGGAGTCTTTGATAAAATTCTTCTGGTTTCATACGCGCCTCCTTATTCTTGCACTTTAGCAATCTTGCCTTGTTCGATATAGACCATCAAAGATCGATACGTCGGCTGGGTTCACCCCACTAATACGGCTCGCTTGCGCAATTGTTTCTGGTTGAATTAATTTCAAACGTTGACGCGCTTCGGTCGCGAGTCCATTAATCGCATCATAGTCGATATTGGCTGGAATACGTTTGGCTTCCATGCGTTTTAATTTCTCCACTTTTTCAATCGCTTTGGCAATATAGCCTTCGTATTTAATCGAGATTTCTACTTGTTCTTTCACTTCACGAGAGACTTCCACCGTTTCACCGGCAAAAGCCTACTAATTCGTCATAGCTTAATTCTGGACGTTTCAACAAGTCGCTTAGAAGGATGCCGTCTTTCAATTCCGCAGATCCTTTTTCTGCCAAGAATGCTTGTAATTCAGCAGTTGGCTTCAAGCGAATCGATTGCATCCGTTTGATTTCGGCTTCAATCGCTTCTTGTTTTTGCTTTGGAACTCGGCATAACGTTCGTCGTCAATCAATCCAAGTTTCGCGTCCTTTTTCTGTTAAACGTAAATCCGCATTGTCATGACGAAGTAAGAGACGATATTCCGCACGAGAGGTCAATAGACGGTAAGGTTCTGTCGTTCCTTTTGTAACCAAGTCGTCCACCAATACGCCAATATACGCATCGCTTCGGCCAAGAATAAATGGCTCTTCTCCGCGAATCTTACGCACGGCATTAATCCCAGCGTAGAGCCCTTGCCCCGCTGCTTCTTCATATCCACTCGTACCGTTCATTTGTCCGGCAGTGAATAAGTTTTGAACGATTTTTGTTTCAAAGGTATTCTTCAATTGGTGCGGCACAACCACATCGTACTCGATGGCGTAACCCGTACGCATCATCTCCGCATTTTCCAACCCTTCCACGCTACGAATCATCTTGATTTGCACGTCTTCTGGAAGAGAAGTCGACAACCCTTGAATGTAGACTTCTTCCGTATTTTCTCCTTCTGGCTCTAGGAAAATTTGGTGACGAGGCTTGTCGCTGAAACGAACGATTTTATCTTCAATCGATGGACAGTAACGCGCGCCGACCCCTTCTACAATCCCTGTAAACATCGGTGCACGGTGTAAGTTCTCACGAATCGTTTCATGAGTCCCTTCATTCGTATACGTTAACCAGCAAGGAATTTGGTCGTAGCGGTAGTCTTCGTCTTTTGAAGTGAAACTAAATAAGTTTGGCGTATCGTCCCCTGGTTGAATTTCTGTTTTGCTGTAATCAATCGATGAGCCTTTGATACGTGGCGGAGTTCCTGTTTTGAAACGCGCCAATTCAAAGCCTAATTCGAGTAAGTTCTCTGATAATTTAATCGATGGTTGTGAGTTATTGGCACCCGATGAATATTTCAATTCACCGATAATAATTTGACCACGAGAAGACGTTCCAGCCGTTAAAACAACCGCTTTTGAACGGTAGATGGCACCTGTATTCGTGATAACCCCTTTACATACGCCATCTTCAACAATCAATTCTTCCGCAATTCCTTGGCGTAAATCCAAGTTTTCTTGCTTCTCGATTGTCTTCTTCATTTCTTGCGCGTATAAATGCTTATCCGCTTGCGCACGTAAGGCACGTACGGCAGGACCTTTCCCAGTATTTAGCATACGCATTTGAATATACGTTTTATCGATGTTGCGACCCATCTCGCCCCCAAGAGCGTCGATTTCACGCACAACAACCCCTTTTGCAGGTCCCCCTACAGATGGGTTACATGGCATGAAAGGCCACCATTTCTAAATTCATTGTGAGTAATAATGTTTTTGCGCCCATACGTGCACTCGCTAGCGCCGCTTCACTGCCGGCATGACCTGCACCGACGACAACTACATCATAATTTCCAGCTTCGTAAGTTGTTACCATAGTCTCTCCTTTACTTTCTTTCTCCATAAAATTCTACTTTGTGACTAACATATTCTCCCTGCTTCATAGTTAAACTTTCGCAGAAAAGAACGGCTCTTGTCCTAAAATCCACTCTAGGAAAATGCGGTCCCCTTCCCAAGAAGGTTTCTGGAGGATTTCATCATACGGAACCCATTCCAGCGTTCCTTCTGGCGAATCAATCAGCTCTCCTGAAAACTCCGTCACACGGAAACACATACGTATACCAATCGTGCCCTGGGGTAAATTCTGGGAAGGTGATGATTCCTTTCATCTCCATCTTCGTAGCCTGTAGTCCTGTTTCTTCAAAAATCTCACGCACGGCACATTCTTCTGGAGTCTCTGCTGCTTCGAGCTTGCCACCAACGCCAATGTACTTGCCCTCATGGACATCGTTTGGCTTCTTGTTGCGTAATAACAGTAAATTCTTTGCCATTATCGATATAGCAGATTGTTGCTAGCTTCGTCATCAGCATTTCCTCCTTGTGCCTTTCATTTCTATCGATGCGCCCGATCCTTGCGCCTTTAACTTTACAGAAGCGCCCGATTCTTAGGTACATCACAGCGCTCGGATGAGGAGCGTTCACTCGTTCAGTTATTCTCTCTTTTTGAAAGAGATAAAACGGAAATTCTTACGGATTCTATAATAGCAGTAATGGGGAATAGCAACCAATGTGAATTACTGACTCTAGGGTTGTACCCGTAGAGTCAGTTTGAAGCTTGGTAGGAATTGAGACGTAAGGCTCAATCCGATGCCCCATTATCGCTACTATGAAGAAATCCGTAAAGAATTGAAGTTTTATCTCTTATTTCCCTAAGCAAAACTGACTGAACAATTGTGTCAACAGCTCGTCTTGAACAGTGTCGCCTGTGATTTCCCCTAAGAGATCCCAAGCACGAGTAAAATCGATTTGGATCAAATCAACAGGCATGCCCATGTCGACCCCGTTCGCCACTTCTTGCAGCGCTTGTTCTGCCTTTTCAAGCAGCGCAATATGACGCGTGTTCGATAAGTACGTTGCGTCGCGCTCGTTCATTTGTCCTTGGAAGAAGTAATCGGCAATCTTTTCTTCCAATTGGTCGATGCCTTCTTTCTTCAGCATTGACGTTGTGACAATCTCGTTGTCTGTCGCGAATTCTTTGACCTTGTCCATGTCGATTTTCGTTGGTAGGTCTGTCTTGTTTAATAAAATAATGCGTTTGAAGTCTTTCGTTTGTTCTAATAAGCGGAGGTCTTCGTCCATCAACTCTTCGCTTTGGTTTAAAATCAATAGCACGAAATCCGCTTCGTTTAACGCTTTACGGCTTCGTTCCACCCCGATTCGTTCAACAACGTCATCCGTTTCACGAATTCCCGCCGTATCAATCAGCTGGAGCGGCACGCCTCGAACATTCACGTACTCTTCGATTGTGTCACGAGTCGTTCCAGCGATATCCGTTACGATGGCTTTTTCTTCGCGTAATAACACGTTCAACAGACTCGATTTCCCTACATTTGGACGTCCAACAATAGCGGTCTTCAATCCGTCACGCAAGATTTTTCCTTGGCTTGCCGTGTTTAGCAAAGCGCGAATCCCTTGTGAGACTTGCTGCGTCTTCTCACGCAACAGTTGTAAGGTCATTTCTTCCACGTCATCGTATTCCGGATAGTCGATATTCACTTCCACTTGCGCTAAGGTGTTTAAGATTTCTTGTCGTAAATTCTGAATTAACTTCGAGAGTTCTCCGTCGAGTTGGCGCATCGCCATTTGCATCGATTTATCCGTTTTCGCACGAATTAAATCCATCACGGCTTCTGCTTGCGACAAGTCGATACGTCCATTCAAGAAGGCGCGTTTTGTAAATTCACCAGGCTCCGCCAGGCGTGCTCCCATGCGAAGAACGAGTTGCAAGATGCGGTTAATCGCCACAATCCCGCCGTGACAGTTGATTTCCACAACATCCTCACGCGTAAACGTCTTCGGCGCGCGAAGTACCGTCACCATCACTTCATCAATCACTTCATCGTTCTTTGGATCCACGATATGCCCATAGTGAATCGTATGACTTGGCTGTTCTTTTAATCGTTTGTCTTTCAATCGATACACTTCGTCAGCAATGCGAATCGCATCATCCCCACTAATACGAACAATCCCGATAGCCCCTTCGCCAGGCGCTGTTGAAATCGCCGCAATGGTATCAAATTCTGTCTGCATACTATCCCTCACTTCCGTTTCATTGCACAAAAAAAGTGCACACTCCACCCCTTCCTCTTCTAGGGTGGCTCGCACTTTGACTGCTAACCGATATTCTCAAAGAGATTATACACTATTTTCCTTAGAATTCATAGGCAGAAAGATAGATTGGATAAATTTCCAGCATTTTTTATTTTCTTTGTAAAATTCTATAGTTCTCGTTGCACTCTTTCTCAAAACAAGATACAATTTTCCTATGAATAAAAAGGAGGATTCCTATGACAGTAGAACATCCATTTAACAAAATCGTAGAAGGCATTGGAGTTTCTGATATTCGTCAATTTGACGCAGAAGTTTCTTCGATTCCTGGCATTATCAAATTAACTCTTGGAGAACCAAACTTTGACACACCTGAGCATATTAAAGAAGCGGCTATCCAAGCGATTAAAGACAACCACTCTCACTACACACCAAACTCAGGGATTCCTGAACTGAGACAAGCTGCGGCTGAGTATTACAACAAGAAATTTAATTTCAATTACACTGGAGACCAAGTCATCACAACGATTGGAGCAACAGAAGGGATTGCGGCAAGCTTACAAGCCATCTTAAACCCTGGCGACACAGTCATCGTGCCAACACCAGTCTTCCCACTATACTTGCCAATCACATTGGTGAACCAAGGGAACTTCATTACGGTGGACACAAGTAACGACGGTTTTGTTTTAACAGCGGATAAATTACGTGAAACTATCGAAGCAAACCCAGATAAAAACTTCAAAGCGGTGGTTCTTGTATACCCAAGTAACCCAACAGGCGTAACTTACTCTAAAGAACAATTAGAAGACTTAGCCGAAGTGATTAAAGAGCACCAACTATGGGCGCTTTGCGATGAAGTCTACGCAGAATTAACTTACGACAAGACTCACTACTCTCTTGCAAATATTTTACCGGACCAAACGATTGTCATCACTGGTTTATCAAAATCACACGCAATGACAGGATGGCGTATCGGATTCATCTTAGGACCAACACACTTCATGAACGAAGTCGTAAAAACTCACCAATACATGGTGACAGCTCCAACAAGCTTTGCGCAATACGGAGCGCTTGCGGCGATGTTACACGGCCAAGATGACTGCGCGAAAATGATGGTGGAATATAGCGAGCGTCGTGACTATCTTGCGGCTGAGTTGAAGAAACTTGGCTTCGAAGTGGCAAGTCCTGACGGCGCGTTCTACTTATTCGCGAAAATTCCTGCAAAATGCGGCACTGACTCATGGGCATTCGTTCGTGATCTTGCTCCAAAAGCAAAAGTAGCACTAATCCCAGGGGTATCTTTCGGACCTGGTGGCGAAAGCTATGTTCGTTTCAGTTACGCAGCTTCAATGGAAAACTTAAAAGAAGTTGTCGCTCGTTTAACAACTTACTTAGCAAATATCTAAAAAATTGAGAGGCGAAAAAGACCATATATGGTCTTTTTTGCTTTATAGTTTATATACTATATTGTTTTTATTTTAAAAAATGTAGATGCAGAACATTCATTACCAAATATGGTAATGAATGTTCTTTTCATTGCCCAAACTCATATTGTAATAGAGAATTCTTTTTGATAAAATGTGTGCAAATAGCGCAAAAAACACGTCAGAAGAAGAAAGTTGGGAGAAAAATGGGTAATAAATCAGAGGATTTTAATCAATTAGTGCTATCAACCTTATCAAAAACGACAAAACTACCATTTGTGAAGGTTAGTCGTGAGGAATTTCTTAAAAAGGAATTTAAAGGGAGCGAATATTTAGATATCATTCTAAAAAATGGACCGCAATCCGTTTTTACGCCGGAAGCTTTACGAAAAAGAGCCACGAAAATTATTAATGACACTACGAAGAAAACAGCCTTAACATCTTTTGTGGCTGGACTACCTTCAAACCCAATCACCGCTACTCTGTCTGGTGGAGCAGATGTCGTTCAATACTTTGGGTTTTCACTCAATCTAGCACAGCAATTGGCTTATCTCTTTGGAGAAGATGAGTTATTTACAGGTGAGTTTGATGAATTACCAGAAGAAGCAAAGGCTCGAATGATTGGTTATTTAGGAATCATGCTCGGTGCAGGCGGCGCGGCAGCCTTGATTACAAAAGTTTCAAAAAATATCGCTGAAAAAGTCGGTAAGAAAGTCGTTACTACGGCTCTTACAAAGAAAATGTGGTATCCGATCATGAAGAAGGTTGGTGCCTTTCTCGGCTGGAAGATTACGAAGATGTCTGTCGGAAAGACAGTCACAAAGGTTATTCCGGTCATCGGCGGTGTGTTCTCTGGAGGATTGACTTACTACACGTTCAAACCTTCCGCAGAGCGTTTAGCTAATACCTTTGAAAAGTTATTAAAAGGCGAATTTATCGAAGATGACGTTTCTATCAATGATCTGTCGGATGATTTTAAAGAGTACTTAGAATCTGATGAAGCCATCATCGACGGTGAATATACTGAAGTTGAATAACAAATAAAAGAGCTAAAATTATCATATATGATAATTTTAGCTCTTTTTCTTATTTCCAAATACTGTCGATAAAAGTGTCGCGCCCTGAAAGTCCGCGGTAACGTTTATAATGTTCTGGATCCTTCTTGTAGAAATCTTGGTGATATTCTTCAGCAGGATAGAACGTACTTGCAGGCTCGATTTTTGTCACGATATCTTTTTTGAATCGTCCGCTGGCTTGCAAGGCTGCTTTTGAAGCTTCCGCAATCTTTCTTTGTTCCTCGGAATGATAGAAGATGACTGGGCGATATGAATCTCCACGGTCCACGAATTGTCCCATTGCATCCGTTGGGTCCGTTTGTTGCCAGTAGACTTCTACGAGTTTTTCATAAGGGAATACTTCTGGGTCGAACGTGATTTGCACGGCCTCTGTATGTCCTGTTGTTCCGCTACATACTTCCTTGTATGTCGGATTTTCTTTGTGGCCGCCTGTGTATCCTGAAATCACAGACTCAATTCCTGGTTGGCTGTCAAATGGCTTCACCATGCACCAGAAACAGCCTCCTGCAAATGTAGCAATTTCTTTTGCCATGTGTATTCCTCCTACTCTTGTTCCGGGTTCAATGAAACATCTTCCCCGAAAATGCGCATCTTAATCGCGACACCCGTTCTTGTGCCTGCCAATCCACCGAGTCCCGTTTCACGGAGTTCTCGTGGCATTCTCACCCCGATACTGCGCATCGCTTCGATGGTTTCATCGGCTGGAATCACGTTTGTAATTCCCGCAAGTGCCATATCTGCGGCAATCAACGCATTCCCCGCACCAATCGCATTTCGCTTCACGCAAGGCACTTCAACAAGACCGGCTACAGGGTCACAAACGAGCCCTAGTAAGTTCCCGAGCGCTGTCGCAAAGGCTTCGGAACTCTCTTGCGGCGTTCCCCCAGCTGCTTCAACGGCTGCGGCTGCGGCCATCGCACTGGCACTTCCGACTTCGGCTTGGCATCCACCCGTCGCTCCCGGCAATCATCGCGTTATTAGCCACGACCATCCCAAAGGCTGCCGAAGTAAAGAGGAATCGCACTTGTTGTTCATGGTTCAAGTTCATCGTATCGGCAATCGAGAACACAACGCCAGGTAAGGTTCCACTCGCTCCTGCTGTTGGAGTCGCACACAAGCCCCATTGCAGCATTGACTTCGTTTGTTCCTAGCGCGTATTGTACCCCCTGCTAGAATACTATCGCCCCGACAATGTCTTTTCCACGTTCACGATATTTCTTCATCTTCAACGCATCGCCACCCGTTAAACCCTGTTGGAGAGAACACCCCTCTCCTTCCACGCTTCGTTCAACGGCATTCTTCATCGTTTGTAAGTTTTTTTCCATTTTTCTCCCAGATGTACTCACGACTTTGTTGGGTCATTTCCATTTCTTGTTCAATCATGATTTCCGAAATGGGCTTTCTTTTTGTTCTGTTGCTAATGCTACCAATTCTTTAATGGTCGAAAACATTGCAAACTTCCTTCCTTATCATCACGCAAACATGTAGATATTATGCGTTTTTCTTAATGTTTGTATTTGTTCTTTTAATTCTGGAGATAATAAATCAATAAGCTCATATCCCATCATTTGGCTATCTTTCTGTCATTTCCACTCGTTGTTTTGAAATGGTAACGCCATGCTCATGTAGTAAATTGATAGAACTGGCATTTCTCCGAGAGAAACCACTTCAAGTAAAACCGGAAGCGGACCTGAAAGATCCATCTTAAAGCCATCCACCTCGATGTACTTCACTTCCACTGCTCCGCCACCAACAGAGGTCCCAATGAGGCGAATCGTACGTTTCTCGTCGCTCAAGGTCAAATCCGCAGTATTGGCGTGATTCACAGGGCTTGGTTCTTTCCGCTCGACAAATTCAATATGCATCCCTTTCGGATACGGCAATCTCAACCGCACTCGGCACGCGCTCATCATCTGTCGCAAAACCCTAAGATTCCACTAATAATCGCAAAAATCCGTTCCGTGTCCCTTATGCGTTTCGGAGAATGACTCATAATAGTCGCATCGCACATTCTTTGGTGTTCCTCCGAACAATTGTCTTGCAAGAGCACCGATTGCAATCGCTCCAGCTGTATGTGAAGAAGAAGGGCCCACCATAATCGGACCAATAATATCAAAACAACTCTTATAATTTTGTACTTTATTTTCTTCCATGCTGGAGCTCCTTTCTTTATCTTTCTATCGTATCAGTATCCGTCTTTAATGTAAATTATTTTTGGCCGGCAACCCTTATGGCATAAGCATCCAACAATATTCGACTAATCACTTGTAACGGCAGGCGCGAACGAACTTCATAATCTGGGAAGTACGAGCTTTCTGATTTATATCCAACAAAAGTAATATCACTTAATTTTGCCAGAGGACTCGCACCATTAGCGGTTACTAAAATAATAGGAACTTCATTTTGTTGACACACTTTGGCCGCTTCGACTAATTCTTCTGTATGTCCATTCAGAGATACAATAATCGCCACATCTTGCGCATTTAATCGATGGCTAATTGTCTTTATAATATTGGGATCTACATATTGTTCGCATGTCCGTTCCAATAAATGGAATTTTATCTCCATTTCACTAGCAATCATTTCACTCAGCCCCCGAGAAAATAAGTAGACGCGTTGTGCCCCAAAGATTGCTTGAACGGCATCTTCTATTGCCCTGCTATCCAACTGCTCAATCGTTCGTCGGACCTCTTGCTCATTTTTCACTACAACAGCTTGAATCTTTTGATCCACAACCTCTAAACTTTTGAAAGTTGATAAATTTTCATTTGCAAATCGATATTGCTTTTTCAAATCATGTTTAAAACTCAGTAAATCCATCATATCCAATCTTTCTCATCGTTCTCACAATGGACGCAGTTGAAACATTTGCTCGTTCGCTTAACTTTACAATTGAAATAGAAGGCATCTCCTCTATATGTTCTTCAATATAGGCAAGTAGATATTTTTCGGTGTTTGTTAAGCCTTTCGTGTTGAACATGTGAACCCCTCCATTTTGTAAAGTTTTACAAATGTTAACCTCATTTTAGAAAACATTTACAGTATGCTGTATGTAATAATAAGTATAACAAAAAATCATAATGGGAGGTGAAATGATGATTTATACTTGTACGATGAATCTAGCCATCGATTTGTTTATTAAGACCTTGCAAATGTTACCTTCTGAAGTAAATCGAACGCAAGAGGCCGTTTACATCCCAAACGGGAAAGGAGTAAATGTCAGCTTTATCCTAAAAAAAAACTTGGGATGAACAACACAGCATTAGGTTTTAAAGCAGGTTTTACTGGTCAATTCATCGAAGACGAGCTACATAAGGAAGGCATCCAAACACAGTTCGTTAATGTAGACGGAATTACTCGAATCAATGTATTTACTCAAGTAGTGTCAACGAGTGAAGAGTTTAAACTCGTAAATCAAGGTCCTAGTGTAAGCCAACCCCAAGAAGAAGCACTCCTCAAAATAATAGAGAATATGAATACGGAGGACTTTTTATTTGTATCTGGCAGTCATCCGGAAGGCATTACCTATACGACTTATGAAAAAATTGCAAAAACCGCTCAACTTAGAGGGTTTAAGCTAATCCTTGATACTTCTGCTGAATTTGTACCCGACCTTTTAAAATACCGCCCCTATCTTATCAAACCCAACGACGAAGAATTAGCTGAGTGGTTTGGTTTGATAAATCCAAGCCTTGAAGAAATTAAAGACTGTGGTCAAAAACTACTCGAAAAAGGAGCCGAAAATGTATTAGTTTCCTTAGGTGAAAAGGGAGCAATTCTATTCACGCCAACAGAAACAATCCATGTAACGGCTCCAAAAGGAGAAGTTGTGAATACTGCTTGTGCAGGTGATACTCTTTTAGCTACATTTGTCGGAAGCCAATTATTAGGGTTATCAGACGAACAAGCTTTAATCAAAGCTGTGGCTGCAGGTAGTTCAACCGCATTTAGACCTGGATTGACAGATTTTTCAGACGTTCCTACATTAATGCAACAAATCAAACGCATTTTATAACACACAAAGGAGGAAAAACAATGACAAAATATGATATTATCGCTGCCACTGGGTGTCCAACAGGGATTGCACACACTTATATGGCACAAGAAGCTCTTGAACAGGCTGCTAAAAAAGCAGGAGTAACGATTAAAGTTGAAACACATGGTCAAATCGGCGTTGAAAATGAACTCACTCCCGAAGAAATCGCAAATGCAAAAGCCGTCATTATTGCTGCTGACAAGGACGTCCAACCACAACGTTTCGTCAACAAAAAAAAATTATCGACGTTTCAGTTGGACAAGGAATTAAAAATGCCGATGAATTAGTGGCACAAGCTCTTCGCGGAGAAGGCATTGTGAAATACCACTCTGACGATGCAGTTGTTGAAGCTTCAGAAGCTCCACAATCTTCTAACGTTGGTAAGAGCTCTATTGGTCGTGAAATCTACAAACATTTGATGAATGGTGTTTCACATATGCTTCCATTCGTCGTTGGTGGTGGGGTGCTCATCGCGATTTCATTTGCGGTATTCGGAATATACTCATTCGATCCAAATCATGAAACTTACAATGCCTTTTCTGCTCAATTAAAAGAAATTGGTGGTCTAGCAATGGGCTTGATGACTCCCGTTCTAGCAGCCTACATTGCACAAAGTATCGGAAATCGCCCCGCTTTAGTGAGTGGTTTTGTTGCTGGTTTAATGGCAAGTAACGGTGGCGCAGGATTCCTCGGTGGTATCATCGGTGGTTTCTTCGCGGGGTACTTAGTCGTTCTTTTGGAAAAATTATTTAAAGCATTACCAAAAGCCTTGGACGGTTTAAAAGCTATTTTCTTATATCCACTATTGGGTGTTTTAATCACCGGACTATTTATGAGTGTTATTGTTAGTCCAATGGCAGATATCAACCAATCACTAATGGACTTCTTAAAGGGATTCCAAGATTCAAACCCTATTCTTCTTGGTCTTGTAATTGGATGTATGTGTGCCTTTGATATGGGTGGTCCAGTGAATAAAGCTGCATACGTTACAGGTACCGTTCTTCTTGGCGAAGGAAATACTGCATTCATGGCTGGGGTTTCTGCAGCATGTATTGCTCCTCCACTAATCACAACCGTTGCCGTATTATTATTCAAAAACCGTTTTGACACAACGAACGTAATGCTGGTTTAGTTAACTTCATCTTAGGTTCAACACACATTACTGAAGGAGCTATTCCTTTCGTAGCAAAAGATCCACTTCGCGCGATGCCTTCAATGATGTTAGGTTCTTCAATCGCTGCTATTTTAACTTACCTTTTCGGCGTACAAGTCCCTGCTCCTCACGGGGGATTCCTAGTATTACCAGTTGTCACACATCCATTCTTATGGGTATTAGCGATTGCAATTGGTTCTGTTATCGGTGGTATTGTTCTTGGAGCCACTCGTAAACCACTTTCTGAATAGTAGGCAATCGTTTTTAAAATCTTAGGAGGTTTGAAATGTTAATTAGTAAAGAAGCCATTTTCTTAAATGAAAACCTTACTTCTCAAGAAGAAGTCTTTCACTTCATTGCACAAAAAGCTGTAGCACTAGGCGTTTCAGCAGACGAAGGCGCCGTGTACAACGGACTTGTAGAACGTGAACAACAAGGAACAACAGGAATGATGGACGGATTCGCGATTCCACATGCAAAATCAAGCTCCATCACGACTCCAAAAATTGTCATTGTTCGACTTAATGACGGAATCGATTGGAATAGTATGGACGGGAAACCTACTTTATTCATCTTTAGTCTACTAATTCCTGACGGAGAAGCTGGAACAACCCATCTGAAGCTACTAGCAACCGTAGCTCGGATGTTAATGAAAGCTGATGTGAAAGAAGCGTTATTAGGCGCTAGCACTGCCGAACAACTTGAAGAGGTATTAAATAGTCATTTAGGAGCTTAGTCTCCAATTATATGGGAGAGAATAACGATGATTATTCTCTCTTTTTTACTCCTTTTCCAAAATTCACTTATAAGTGAATTTTGGGAGCTGCTTTCATTTTTTCTGGGGATCATCATTCTTTTTCCTCCAATTCTATTGACGAAACCGATAAAAACTCTTACAATAAAGTTAACTGGTAGTGACCAGTTGTAGAATGTTTTTGAAAGGAGGGTTCAATATGGTTGCTAAACCCTCTCCTCTTTATTCAACGCTAAGTCTAGCATTAATGGATTTCATTAAAACAAAGGGGAAAGCGCACGAAAAGATGCTTTCAGAAAGAGAAATTACGAAAGTATACAATGTGAGTCGAACCACTGTTAGAACAGCGCTAAAAGAATTGGAGACACTTGGGTTTATTTATAAACGCCATGGCAAAGGGACGTTCATCTCAAATCAGTGGAAAGAACGTCAAAACTTACTAGAAGGATATAGTTTTACAGAACAGATGAAGGAACTCGGTAAAGTCCCTACGACAAAAATTACTTCTCTGGACTGTTATGAAGCGGATGAATTTATCGCCCCATTAATTGGGATTGAAGCGGGTGATAAGCTATTTCGATTGAAACGCATTCGGTATGCAGACGGAATTCCGCTTATGAAGGAAACCACATTTTTACCTTACGATGTTTTTAAAGGGTTAACAAAAACACTTCTAGAAGGTCATTCTTTATACGATGTGTTTGCAAGTAAGTTCAATCAGCAAATCCACTATGCAGACGAAGAATTTTCCGCAAGTATTTTAAGTGCGGAAGAAGCTGAAGCGCTGAATGTGGATCCGCATGGAGCTTGCTTAAGGTTTAGACGAACGACATTGAATCACGAAAATCGCATTATTGAATACACCATTAGTGTAGCTAGAAGCGATCAATTCTTCTACAAGGTAAGACACTATCGAACAAATCAATAAAAAATTTTGGAGGGGTATTATGTTTCAATTTTCAACCAGTCAATTAGAAGCTTTATCTGCAGAGATTACAACGCGCGAAATTCGCCAACAACCAGAATTGTGGAAAGAAGCTTTTGATTACTACAAAGCAAACTTAGAACGCATTACGGCTTTCTTAAACAACTTACCTGAAGGTCGCCTTCGCGTGATTTCGCAGGTGCAGGTACATCACAATATGTGGGAGATACGATTCTTCCTTACTTAAAACGTACAGGAAATGAAGACCGTTTTGATTTCCAATCAGTAGGAACAACAAACCTTGTAAGTAATCCACATGACTACTTCAAAGCAGAAATTCCTACAGTGCTTGTTTCATTTGCACGTAGCGGGAACTCACCAGAAAGTCTTGCAAGTGTGCAACTTGGCCAACAAATCGTGCGCGACTTCTATCAAATCACGATTACCTGTGCACCAGAAGGAAAATTAGCCATTGCTGCGAAAGACGATACTAACAACTTACTCTTAATGATGCCAGACCGCTCTAACGACGCTGGTTTTGCGATGACAGGAAGCTTCACATGTATGACTCTTACAGCGCTTCTTGTATTCGACGAAGCTCACTCACTTGAAGAAAAAGAAGACTTCGTGAAAGCCATCCGTCAAATGGGGGCAAGCGTCCTAGAACGTGAAGACGTGATTCAACATTACGTGAACTTAGACTACAACCGTGTGATTTACTTAGGTTCTGGTTCTCTCAGCGGACTTGCTCGCGAAGTTCAATTGAAGATTCTTGAATTGACTGCTGGTCAAATTGCGACAGCCTTCGATTCTTCAATGGGATTCCGTCACGGTCCTAAATCATTTGTAAACAGCTCTTCTCTAGCCTTCGTATTCGTATCAAACGATGATTATACTCGTCAATACGATATCGATATCTTAAACGAATTACACGGCGACCAAATCGCACGTCTTGTACTTGCGGTTGGAGTGGACGCAGAAAGTGACTTTGAAGGTCTATCCTTCAGCTTTGATAAAGAATATCGTTTCGTTCCAGATGCTTACCTTGCACTTCCATATGCAGTATTTGGACAAACCGTTTCTCTACTATCTTCTATCAAAGTTGGGAAACAAACCAGACACACCTTCACCAACAGGCACTGTAAACCGTGTCGTTAAAGGTGTAACGATTCACCCATTAGAAGCATAAATAACTTTATTGAAAAGAGATGATCCTATGACAACTTATATTTATGCCAAAGCATTTTATTTTGAAGACGCAGTGAAAGGTCCAGGATACTTACCAATCTTGGATAACGGAACTTTCGGAGCCTTCCAAACAGAAAAACCAGAAAACGGCGCTAGCGTCATCGACTACGGCAACTATCAAATTGCTCCAGGTCTTGTAGATACACATATCCACGGATTCAAAGGCGCTGACGTGATGGATAACGACGTAGAAGCACTTCGTACCATTTCAGAAGGACTTCCTTCCTGCGGAGTTACTTCTTACTTACCAACAACCTTAACCGCTTCTCGCGAATTATTAGCGGATGTTTGCCAAACTGTCGGCGATAACGCAACAACGCTTGGCGGCGCTAAAATCAGAGGAATTTTCCTAGAAGGTCCATTCTTCTGTGAAAAATACAAAGGCGCGCAAAACCCTAAATACATGGGCGACCCTAAATCTGAAATCTTAGATGAATGGCAAGAACGCGCTGGCGGTTGGGTGAAGAAAATCGCGATTGCGCCAGAACGTGACGGTGCCGTTGATTTCATCAAACACGCGAAAACCAAAGACATCTATGTCGCTCTTGCACATACAGATGCCACTTACGAAGATTGCAAAAACGCCGTTGAAGCCGGTGCGAATATCTTCGTTCACACTTACAACGGAATGCGCGGCTTACACCACCGCGAACCAGGCGTTGTCGGTGCGGCACTCACATTGCCAAACGTATTCGACGAACTCATCTGCGACGGTCACCACGTCCACCCAGTGAGCGCAAGTATCGTTATGAAATGTTGCGGTCACGACCACGTAGCCCTTATTACAGACTGCATGCGTGCAGGGCGGTATGGGTGAATGTGAATCGATGCTTGGTGAATTCCCTGTTATCGTAAAAGACGGTACTGCTCGCTTGAAAGACGGCGGTAGCCTTGCTGGAAGTATCTTGGAACTGATTCAAGGGGTTCAGAACGTTGTGAAATGGGGCATTGCGACTCCACACGAAGCGATTACAATGGCCAGCCTTGTTCCTGCAAAATCGGTCGGTATCGACGATGTTTGCGGACGCATCGACCCAGGGTACGCAGCAGACTTCATCGTATTAGACGATGAGTTACAACTCAAAGCGACTTACTTAGACGGTAAGCCTTATTTCGAAGTAAAATAATCAAAAAGACAGTGAGTACGAGGCGTGAGAGTGCCCCAATCCATAACTTAAGGAGTGTTATTATGTCAAAATTAGTATTAACAAAAGGAAAATATGATCACTTAGTAAAACTTTCAAACAAAAACCATGTCATCGGTGCTTTAGCGATTGACCAACGTGGTTCATTGAAAAAAATGATTGCTGCAGGAAACCCAAATGTAAAAGGTGACGAAGGTATCATCCGCTTCAAAGAATTAATCTCTGAAGAATTAACAAAATACTCTTCTTCAATTCTTTTAGACCCAGAATATGGTCTTCCAGCTGCAAAATTACGCCACGAAGACTGCGGACTTTTAATCTCTTACGAAAAAACTGGTTACGATGCAACAGAAATCGGCCGCTTACCAGACTTACTTCCAATCTGGTCTGCAAAACGTATTAAAGAATTAGGCGCTGACGCTGTTAAAGTTCTTTTATACTATGATATCGACGAAGATCCAGCAATCAACGACATCAAACATGCATGGGTAGAACGTGTTGGTAGCGAATGTGTGGCAGAAGATATTCCATTCTTCTTAGAAATCGTTTCTTACGAAGCAAGTGACGACGATGTGAAATCAGCTGCATACGCTAAAGTGAAACCTCATAAAGTAAACGACGCAATGAAAGTCTTCTCTGACCCACGTTACAACGTTGACGTATTAAAAGTGGAAGTTCCAGTAAACATGAACTTCGTAGAAGGATACACTAAAGAAGGCGTTGAACCTGTTTATACTCGCGAAGAAGCGTTACAGTTATTCAAAGAACAATCTGAAATCACTCACTTACCATTCATCTTCTTAAGTGCTGGTGTTTCTGCTGAATTATTCCAAGAAACTCTACGCTTTGCGAAAGAAGCTGGTTCTACTTTCAATGGTGTGTTATGTGGTCGTGCAACATGGAAAGATGCTGTAGCTGTGTTTGCGACTGAAGGGGAAGAAGCTGGTCGTGCGTGGTTGGCAAATCAAGGACGTAAGAACATTGAGGACCTTAACGTTGTTTTAGATGAAACTGCAACTCCATGGTTAGAACGTGTTGAAGTAAAATAATAAACAATAAATAGTTAAGAGCGTTGCTCTTAAACACCTGATGTCTGCTGTGGTTTCTTTAAATCCTTGCGGATATCTTCATAGTAATAGTGATGAGGCACCGGCTCGAGTCTAAGGTCTCTCGCCTTTAAAGCCTCAAAAGGGGACGTACGGAATTTTATTCCTACGTCCCCTAATTCGTTTTAATGCAAACTCCCATCACTATTACTATAGAATCCGCAAGATTCTTTGAAACCACACTGGGTGTTGTTAGCAACGCTCTACTTCTTTTACTTCTTCTAACCATGGATTGTAGAGGAAGGGTGATAGACGAAGCAGGCACTTAGACCGGTGTAGAATCATCGAAACCACACTGGGTGTTGTAAGCAACGCTCTACTTTTTTACTTCTACTAACCATGAGATGAAACAGGAACAACAAAAAAGAAAGCTAGGCTATCTGCCTAGCTTTCTTAATTTTTATAATTCTTCAATAACGACTGCGGTTCCGCTACAGGTGACCATAATCATGCCATCCATATACTCATAGTCCATTTTCACGCCTACTACAGCATTCGCTCCGATTTTTGTAGCTCTTTCTTCCATTTCTTGTAGTGCTTCTTCTCTGGCTTCTGAAAGTTCTCCTTCATAAGCTCTAGAGCGGCCTCCAAAGAAATTTCTTAGTCCAGCTGCGATATCTTTTATAGCATCAACACCTGCTACCACTTCACCAAAAACAATCCATTTATACTCAACAATTTGATACCCTTCGACCGTTTGCGTTGTAGTAATAATCATAGAAATTCCTCCTTTTGTTCTATCTTCATATTACTGCACCTGTGGCAAAAAATCTATAGGCGAATGGTCCGATATATCATTCAAGCGGTCTAAATTTTTTTTACTTTTGAATGCTGTATTTTGTGCCTTCAAGGGATGCTTGTAATGCGTCGACGCTTGCGTCTCCTTCGACTGTGGCTACTTTTGTTTCTAAGCTGACTTCAACGTTTGTCACGCCTGGGACGTTTGAGAAGCGTTCTTTCACTGTGTTGGCACAGCCTTCGCATTTAATTCCTTCTAAATTATATTCTTTTTTCATCATAAATCTCTCCTTTAAAGTTATGCTTTCCAGCGTTTTAATCTTAGGGCGTTGAGGACAACAGATACGGAACTGAAGCTCATTGCGGCTCCGGCAATCATTGGGTTGAGGAGCGGTCCGCCAAAGAGGTGAAGAACTCCCATCGCAAATGGTATTCCGATAACGTTGTAGGCAAATGCCCAAAATAGATTTTCTTTAATATTACGGATGGTTGCACGGCTAAGTTTTAACATCGCTGGTACATCCATCAAGTCGCTCTTCATTAAGACGGCGTCTGCAGATTCGATGGCTACGTCTGTTCCGGTACCGATTGCGATACCGACTTGTGCTTGTGCTAGCGCTGGGGCGTCATTGATACCATCCCCCACCATCGCCACAATATAGCCTTCTTCTTGTAATTTTGAGACATAATTCGCCTTATCTTGCGGTAAAACTTCACTAAATACGCGGTCAATCCCCACTTCAGCAGCAATCGCTTGTGCAGTTCGTTCGTGGTCTCCTGTCATCATAGCGACTTGAATGCCCATTTCATGTAGGGTTTGGATGGCACGCGCGCTGCTTTCTTTTACGGTATCCGCAACAACAATCAAACCTTGTACGGCATCGTTATATCCGATATAGAGCGGTGTTTTTCCTTGTTCGGCAAAATGGTTGGCTTGTTCATTCATCTTAGCATTGGCAAGACCATTTTCGCGCATCCATTTTTCATTTCCAAGGAAGACAAGTGTTTCACCAACGTGGCCTTTAATCCCAAAACCAGGAATGGCTTCGAAGTTCGTCACTTCATCAAATGCAGCCCCTTGTTCTTTGGCTTTGGCAACAATCGCTTCGCCAAGAGGGTGTTCGGACGCTACTTCAAGGCTAGCAGCTAGGCGAATGAGGGCATCTGCATCAGAAAAATCGGCAGTGACTACATCTGTGACAACCGGAGTTCCGTTTGTGATGGTCCCTGTTTTGTCGAAAACAACCATATTCACGTGGTTGGCTTCTTCTAAGGCTTCCCCGCTCTTCAAAAGAATTCCATTTTCGGCCCCTTTACCAGTCCCCACCATGATAGCAGTTGGTGTCGCAAGCCCTAACGCACATGGGCAGGCGATAACGAGCACTGAGATGGTAATCGTGAGGGCAAATACCCATGATTCTTGTCCAAGGAAATACCAAGCAAGTCCAGAAACAAGAGCCAAGACGATTACGATTGGAACGAATACTCCAGAAACCTTGTCGGCCAGTTTGGCAATCGGTGCTTTGGATCCTTGTGCTTGTTCGACTAACTGAATGATTTGAGAAAGGGCTGTGTCTTTCCCGATTTTTGTCGCTTTGAGAATGAAAGAACCTGTTTTATTTAAACTTGCTCCAATCACTTCATCGCCAACTGATTTCGATACTGGAATACTTTCCCCTGTTAACATCGATTCGTCAACGGTTGAGTTTCCTTCTGTCACGACGCCATCGACTGGAACTTTTTCACCCGGTTTAACACGAATGAGGTCGCCCACTTGCACTTCTTCTACAGGAACTTCTACTTCTTGTCCGTCGCGTAAAACCGTCGCCATTTTAGGAGCGAGTCCTACGAGCGTTTGAATCGCCATGGATGTTTTCCCTTTTGACACGTCTTCGAAGTATTTTCCAAGTGTGATTAAGGTTAAAATAACGCCGGCTGATTCGTAGTAAAGGTTCATCGCAAAATGCGCATGGCCTTCTAATACGTGGTACGTTCCGTAAAGGCTATAAAGGAACGCAGCGCTTGTTCCAAGTGCGACTAAGCTGTCCATGTTCGGATGTCCTTTAGACAAGGCCTTAAATCCATCCACGAAGAAACGACGTCCGACCCAGAGAATTGGGAGAACGAGCGCCAATTGAATCAACGCGTAGCTAACTGGACTTTGCATTGGGCTTAGAAAGGCTGGCATTGGAATTCCAACCATATCCGCCATTGCGATAAAGAGAAGTGGCACGGTGAAAATCGCTGAAATGGTTAGGTTTCGCTTCATTTCTCTTAAGTGCGCTTCTTTCTTTTCGTTCTTTTCTTCGAGTTCTTCTTCCACTGATTTACCACGAGGACGAGCGCCATATCCCACACCATCGACCACTTTGGCGATGTCTTCAGGGGTAACGCTATCGTTTGCTTCAACGGTCATGATCTCGGTTGCCAAGTTAACGCTGGCTTTATCAACGCCAGGCATTTTGCTAACGGCATTCTCTACCGTCATGGCACATGAAGCACAACTCATTCCTTCGATAATGTACTCTTTTTGTTTACTCATCACTTTCACCACTTTCGTTTACATCTGTCATTTACATTGTTAGTTTACAACTGTAATTTTACAAATGTCAACAAGGAAGCTCAAAAAATAAATGATAATAAAAAGGAAGTGGAATAATTCCACTTCCTCTTATATATTAACCTCTTAATTTGCCGTTTTGGCCAAGGTTTTCTGCTTTAATTTCTTGAATAATGATATGAATGTGTTCTGTTGGAGCGCCAGTGTGTTTAGAAACCACTTCTGTCACTTCTTTGACAAGGGCTTCTTTTTGTTCACGGCTTCTTCCTTCGATCATTTCAACATGAATAAATGGCATGGTTGTTCCTCCCTTCGCTTAAACTAGTTTATATAGTTGCTCTTTGGTTCTATTCTACTCCTAAATGGGAGGGAATGCTAGGTGGGGGTGCTGAAAAGGACTCACACCCTGTGGAGTCGGGTTCGAATCACACCCTGTGTAGTTGAACTCGGGCTCACAGGACTGACGTCCACTTCCTGATATGTCCGCACGACTCGTTCCGAGTCCCTTGCGGCATATCAGTCCAGTGGTTCAATCCTGAGCGTTCGCCCTCATATCCTGTGTAGTCGGGTTCAGCTTCGCAGAAATGGCGTGCGTTTCCCCAAACGTACGCACGACTCGTACCGAGTCCTTTGCGTCGTTCGGGTCCAACGTTCCATTTCTGAGCGCGAAGCCTCACACCCTGTATTTTTCTATTAAGGTTTTCATGGTTTTGTTTGAAAAGAGCACGGTTAGGATGGCGGTATTCAATGGGAGCGAGATCATATTTTTCAGGATTCGCAGTGGCATGAAGACGGCGAAAGCTTTGCCTGTCATCATATACACCCATAGCGAATTCAATCCGAGGTTACAGACGATTGTGACGAGTAATACGGCAATCAAGATTTGTTCCCATCTGAGTGGTCTCTTATATAAGAAGTATCCGTAGATGAGTCCTCCGACTAGGGCTGTAAGTGTGTATCCGATGAAGAATTGTCCACTCTCTCCGCGGAAGAAGTTCCCGAGGATATCGACTAGAATTCCCACAAGCGCCGCACGCCACGGTCCAAGCATGATCCCTGCAATGGCAGCTCCGATGAATCCGAAGCCAAGTTGTACGTAAACGCCGAATTTTATTGCTGGCAGCATTTCCATCACAAGACGAATGGCCAAGATTAGCGCCATTACTGTAATATCTAGTATTTGTTTTCTATTATATTTCTTTGCATTTTCCATATTAGCATCTCCTTTAATTGTAAAGAGTTGCTCCATTTAACTTCTTCTATTTCTAGTGTTGTTTAAATGCAGCGAATGCGACTAAATTACCGCAATGTTTCCATTTTCGTCCCAGTGGCAACATTCCATCCTCCGGGCACTTAACGCAATAAAGTCTACTCTGATTTTTAGGTTCTAGAAAATTTAGTTCCTACTTTCCATGAATCTCCTTTCTTACTCTTGGTAAGGATACCTTCTTCATGTCCCAGCGTCAAGTCCTCTCTATTTTTAGGGCTTGTAAAATCGATGTTCATCGTCTTTTGAACGGTTTTGACTGAAAAAATATTTTCTAAAAAGATAAAATCCGAAAATATTGTTGATACCGTTTTCTACAATCTGTATAATTAGATAGTAAGATTGCCAAAGAAAGGATGCAACATGAGTAACGAACGTTTTTTAATGATAGAGTCTGATATTAAAAATTTATCCTTCCGATTAGAGTCTATTACCAAATCCAAATACGATAGCGACTGGCATAGTACGCTACACACTCATCCCTTTACTGAACTTTTCTATGTTATTGATGGTAAAGGAGAATTTATTATTCAACACCAACGTTTTCCGGTTAAAGCCAATGATTTTGTCATTATTAATCCTCAGGTAGAACACACTGAAGTTTCTTCACCAGATTCTCCTCTAGAATACATTGTGGTGGGAATCCAAGGCCTGTCCTTCTCGAATTTAACACCTGTGGATCAAGGTGGCCATCCTTTTTCGTTCTTTAATTTACGAGATGAGCAAAAGGACATTTTACGCTACTTAAACGCGATGGTGCAAGAAGCCACGAATCAAGCGCTCAGTTATGATTTAGTTTGTCATAATTTGTTAGAAATCTTATTGATTAAGATTTAAGACACCAGCATTTTGATTTGGAAGTCGGTGCTCATAGTAAAACAACAAAAGATATTGCTTTTATCAAACATTATTTAAAAACATACTACCGAGAAAGCATTCAGCTAGAAGCTTTAGCGTCAATGACCCACTTAAGTCGCTTCTATATTTCCCACAGTTTTAAAAAAGAAGTTGGGATGTCTCCAATGGAATACTTAATGACCATTCGTATCAAAGAAAGTAAAATTCTACTGCGAACAACGAATTATTCTATTTCTCAAGTGGCTGACATCGTTGGATTTACAACACCAACTTACTTTTCAAAACAATTTAGAAAAATAACGGGAATTTCCCCAACGGATTACCGCGAGAAATATCAAAAGGAGTCCCAATGATACGAAAACCAAAGCGCGATGAACGCCGTCAAATCATCCCGCTCATCGAATTAATTATGCAAGATATGGAATTACCAATTCTGGAACATACAAGTCCAGAAATGCTCTATGCGATGCTAGAAGAAGCCATGCTCGACGATCAGTTTCGCTACGGTTTGAGCCAAACCCTAGTCTATATCCATGAGGGAAAAGTGGCGGGGGCAATTTTTGGCTATCACGGGCACTTAGAAGACACGATTGATGATCCATTCCACAGCTTATACGAGGCTTACAACATTGAGGATCAAATCCCACTCTATGAAGATAAGGAGACGATGCCAGGAGAATGGTACATTGATATTTTAGCGGTCTATCCCGAATATCGTCGCCATGGGATTGGTCGTAAATTATTAGTGGAAGTAGAGAACTTAGCGCGCCAGCAAGGGGCCACAAAAATCGCCCTCAACTGCGAAAAGGAGAATACAAAAGCCTACAAATTATATGAAAAACTAGGCTACACCCCAGAAAGTGAACGCGTCTTAAGCGGTCATCCGTATTATCATATGACAAAAACATTATAAAAAGTCCCGCTTCGGACGAAACCGTTCAAAGAGCGATTTTATAAAATGTAACTTAACTGTTACATTTTGCTTTTTCAAATGAAAAAGAGACTCGAAATTTCGAGTCTCTTATTTTTTATGATTACTTTACAGAAGCTTGTCGTAGGTTGATTGTACGTCCAAATGGAAGAACTTCAAATCCATCTACGTTTTCAGCAAGTAAATAGCTTTGGCTTGCTTGATAGATTGGCGCCACAATAGCATCATCCATGATGATTTTTTCTGCAGCAATCATTTGTTTATAACGTTCTGCTGGTTGTGTTGCATATTTTGTTTTCACTGCATTCACAGCTTCGTCATAAGTAGAGCTTGAATAGTTTGCGAAGTTAATGCCTCCACCTGTAACGTATTGCTCTAAGAAGTTCACTGGATCTTGGTAATCTGGTGCCCAAGTTCCAAAGAAAATATCAAAATCGTCCGCTCTTTGTAATTCTAAACGGTTTTTCAATGGTACAGATTTGATATTGAATTTCACACCTGGTAAATTCTTTTGAATTTGTGCTTGTAAGTATTCACCGACTACTTTTGCACTACCTGCATCAGAAGTTAGTAGTGTTACTTCAATAGTGTCCGTTCCTAGCTCTTGTTTTGCTAACGCTAGTTCTTTTTGAGCTTCTTCTACATTATAGCTGAGTAAGTCGCCACGATCTTCTACATAGTCTTTTCCACTTTCTGGATTTTCACCAAATCCTTTTGGAACTAATCCATTTGAAACAATGGAACCATCTTTCATGACATTATTCACTAAAGAGGCTTTATCATATGCCATCGCAATTGCACGACGGAAATGTTTATTTCCTGTCACTTTACGTTCTACGTTAAAACTCATATATCCCATTGTTGCTTTTGGAATCGCATGGTAGGTTGGTTGCCCTTTATATTGATCCACGAATTGTTCGCTGATCGTTGTGTATTGTACTTGTTTTCCTTCAAATAATTGAACAGAAGTTGCGACTTCTTTTGAAACGTTCACTGTTACATTTTGTAATGCAACGTTTGAAGCATCCCAGTACCCTTCGATTTTTAACAAGTTTCCAAGAAAGTTCAGAACCTGTCCAGCCTTCTAATTTAAAAGGTCCATTCGTTACAATGGAGTCAGCAGTAGATCCATACCCTTCTCCTTTTTCAGTTGCCACTTTTTCAGATTGTGGTAAGAAACGAGAACCTGTTAATAATTTTGGTAAATATGGTGCAGGGATTTTCAAGGGTGATTTCTAGTGTTTTATCGTCGATTGCTTTAACACCTAGTTCTTCAACGCCTAATTCTCCCGTACGAATCTTTTTAGCATTTTTGAACACATCCGCTGATTGAGCTACATGCCCTTCTTTTGGATTCACTAATTTACGATACGTATATACAAAATCTCCGGCTGTTACTGGAGTACCGTCTGACCATTTAGCGTCACGTAGTTTAAATGTATAAACAAGACCATCCGCGCTCACAGTTGGTTCTTCTGCAGCCATTCCTAATTCAACTTTATTGTCTTTTGCGACACGATATAACCCTTCAAAAATTTGTCCTAACATATCAGAACTTGGCACATCATCATAGTCAGCACTATCCAATGTTGCTAATTCCCCAAATGTTGTAATCGTTAAACTTTGTTGATTATTTGCTGTCGTCGAAGTTGAATTGCCACCACATGCAGCCAAACCTAACGAAATTAACAGTGTTGTCATTAATAATTTGGTTGATTTTTTCATAACAATTCTCCTTTATTGGTAAAATACATCGCATTTCACGATAGCTACATGATAGCATGGAAAATAGAAAGCAAAAAATTTTCTGCTCATATCAAAAAATAACTCTAACTTTCATTCGTAGAACAAAATCCCTCCCTTTATGAACCTATATTCGTTCTTGCATTTCCTAAAAATCTAGTTTATGATAGATGTATTATAAACATATTATTTAAGAAGGGAACTTTATTTATGAAAGAAAATCGCAATCACGGATTTAAGCTGCGTCTTATTTTCGGAATCATTTTAATCGCCCTAGCTGGTGTTGTCTTATTCAGTTTAAATAAATCTACTCCAGAAGACTTAGAAAAAGCAGGGAAAGTGTTTGATGTCGCTCGAAGGGAAGACGGAGATACACAAGTAGTTAAGGTCACTCAAATTTCTAGTAATCCTGTGGCTACGGTCGATAACGGAAAATCAAAACTGTATATTATTGAATATTTAAAAGAAGATAATACGCATGGAATTATCGGACTTGAAGTTCCTGCTGATTCAAAATTAGCTTCTGATTTAATTTCAAAAATGATACTTTGCCAAACAATCCAGAATTAGTTAAAGTCACTGTCATCGATTCTTTCCGTAATAAAAAAGCCATTGAAGACTACGATTCTAAATTTACAGAAGTTTTGAATGATAATAATTTATTATCTGGTAATTCACAAAACGGTTTACTATCTATCTACATCTGAATCATCTTCTTCAGCTCAAGGTGGCATGTATGTAGCAATTGGGCTTTCAGCAGCTGGACTTCTTTTCGTTGGATTAGCTTTCCTAAAACGTAAGAAAGTAAATGCGGCTTACGATGAATTATATGCAGCTTACCCAGAACTAAATGGTAACTTAGACTTAATGTTACAAAACGCAACTTATGCCGATGACGAAACACGAGTTTATATTTATAAAAATCACTTCTTTACAACACTTAGCGGGTTAGAAGTCTATGATTTAACTCAAGCAAATCGTATTTATCATTATCAAATCAACCATAAACGTTATGGAATCACAACAAACCGCGATTCATATATCGTATTCTTGACTGATAATACAAGTTATAGAAAGAAAAAAACAAAAATTCAAATTACAAATATCGGTGAAGAAACCGATAACTTCTTACAACCTTTCTTCTTTTGCAGCTCACCAAGAGTTCCCCTAACTTAGAAGTTGGTTATGAAAAAGAAAAGACCATTTTAATGTGAACTAAAAAGACTCGTAATGGATAAATCCCCTCTTTACTGGACACCCCAGTAAAGGGGGGAATTTTTATCCAACAATCTTCCATTCTAGTGAGTGAAACTTTAAACAAACCTTTGCACTTCAAACTATCTTATGATATATTATTTCTGCTATACATACCTATAAAAGGAGAATTATTATGACTGAAAAACGCAATACTCGTGGAATTATTTCACTAATTGTTATGGGAGTTGTCTCATTTCTTATCGCTATTGGACTTGTGGGCTTCTTCTATTTCTTCCAAACTGCAGAGAATTTGTATAAACAAGGAAATATCTTCGGTGTAAGTCCTATGAAAGACAATGCAACGACTTCTGTTAAAGTTACTGGATTTTTATCGAAGCCAATTGGAGATGTAGATGGAGGAACTCAATTATATTTAATCGAGTTTACTCGTAAAGATAGCAAAAATTATGGTTATACAAGCCTTGAAATAAAAGAAGGCGATAAACTGATCGACGAACTCAAAGCTAAACAAGATGACTTAGTCGACAATCCAGTCTATGTTCTCGCAAAAATCCGTAAATCGGATGCAGAAGGCGCCGTTATAAACTACTCGAGAACGTTCAAAGAAACGATTAAAGAAGATAAAGATATTTCTCAGTTAGCTGAAACTGAATACTATGTTTCAGCTGATGAAGCGAATACGGAGCGTCTCTATGCTTCGGCTGGAGCAGGTCTCGCCGTAATATTCGGCCTCGTATTCTTCTACTCAGCTTACGCAACTCGTAGAGGAGAAGATAAAGCCTATGGTGAACTTTATGCAGCTTATCCAGAATTGAATTATTCAATGGATACGGTATTAGAAAATGCCACTTATGTAGATAATCAATTAGGCATCATATTATACAAAAATCACCTTATTTCTACATTCAAAAATTTCCAAGTATATGATTTAACAAAAGCTGAGCGCATTTACCATTATATCTACACAAAAAAATCATATGGTATGACGGTAAGTCGTACTTCACAACTAATCATTTTAACCTCAGATAAATCTTATCGCAGAAAGAAAACTACTCTTCTCATTAAGAATGTGGGTGAAGACACCGATGACTTACTACAACCATTCTTCTATGCAGTAAGCCAAGAATTCCCAGAGGTTCTATTAGGATATGAAAACAAAAAGAGACCTTTCTAAATAAAAGGTCTACTGGTTCAACCCCCCCTTTTACTGGACTACCCAGTAAAGGGGGTTTTTCTCATTAAGAAAACTCTCCTCAAAGTAAAAGAAAAGAACCTCCTATTTGGAGATTCTTTTCCTTTACAATTAATCTACATAAGGTGTTTTTGTACGGTTTAAGAATGCATAAGCTAACCCAATTAAGATTCCTCCGCCAATCCAGTTCCCAACAAATGATACTGCCCAATGACGGATAATATTGAGCCAATTTAAAGCATCAATTGAGTTTCCAACTGGTGAGAATTTCACGATAGAGAACGATGCAAAATTGGCAACAACGTGTTCATTTACTAAGTAAACAAACATGAAAATTGCTGAGATTACAATCCATAATTTAGCTTCTTCACTCTTAATTAAGATAAATGAAAGAATCGCTACGTTAACGAAGACATTTGCTAAAATACCTTCTAATAAAATCAGTTCATTTGAACGAGACAATTTCAATTCCGCAACTTTTGCGATAAACTCATTTGCATTGATTCCGTTAAATGCTGAACTATTCGCGAATAACGCTCCTATAAACATGGCTCCAATTAAATTAAATAAAGTACAATAGAATAAAATAGCAATTGCTTTAGACCATTTAATATGTTTTTGGTACGCTCCAGCTGTTAAGAACATCATGTTCGAAGTTGCTAACTCTCCGTTTAAAAATACAACATACACTAATCCCCAAGTGAAGATAAATGCAAAAGTAAATCTACTTAACGCAGGATTTAATCCAGCTATAATTTGTGCCGCATGGGCTCCTGCCGCAGTACTCATCGTTAAAAATGCTCCTGCAAACATTGAACGCAGTGCATAACGCATTTTACTTTCATCAAAAAGCGCTTCTTTTTTTTGACATGCTTTTTCAAGTTTTGTATTGAACTCACTCGTGTGTTCCATAACATTCCTCCTAAAAATTAATTACACTTCAGTATACCATTTTTTTCACAAATGCAAAGCCTTTTCTATTGTTTTTTGCAAAAAATCCTTTACAAGTTTTATGAAGATTGTTAGAATGAGGGCTGATTAAAACAGTATAAAGGAGATTCTTATGAAAAAGATTATTGGAATTTTAACAGCGACTTTATTATTAACCGCATGTGGACAAGCCCCTGCAAATACGAACTCAACGACGACAAGTGTTGAAACGACTACAGCAGCCCAAACTACAAGTGTGACTCTCAACATTACAAAAGATGGACAAGCGATTGAAGGTAGCCCATTTACTCTCACTTTTAAAGAAGGAGATAATCTCCTAGATGTCATGAAAGCTCAATTAAAAAAATCGTCGAAAAAAAGACGGATTCATCTCTTCTATTAACGGAGTTGAACAAGTTCCATCTGAACAAAAAAATACTGGTTATTTGATGTAAATGGACAAATGAGTCCTGTAGGTGCAAAAAGAAGTCATCCTCAAAGCTGGAGATGTCATCGACTGGAAATTAAACAAACTTCAATAATCTATGAAAATCTCGACTCAAAAAAATCGCATTTATCGCAATGATGTCGGCATTTTGCGTGATTGGTAGATTGGGAATGCTTGCCCTTCCGAACGTTCAGCCGATTACAGTCGTCATCATTTGGATGACCTTAGAATTAGGATGGGGATACGGAGTTTCCATCAGTATCCTTTCCATTTTAATCTCGAATCTGCTTATTTCAATGGGACCGTGGACTCTTTATCAGATGGTAAGTTTTTGCCTCGTCAGCGTGTGTGCATTGCTTCTTCGTCCGTTGTGGCGAAAAAGAAAACAATTTCCGCGCCTAGCTTGGATTCTTTTTCCAGTCTTCGCAGGACTGATGGGCTACTTATACGGCTTTATCATCTCGCTTTTCTGGGTATTCAGCATGCCCGGTCTGAATTTCTGGATTTACTACTTAAACGGCGTTCTATTCGATACGTACCACGCCATCGGGAATGTCGTCTTCTGGATCTTATTGATTCCACTCTTCGAGAAGTTAAATCCCTTCAAAATGCTACAAAAATAATAACAGACTTAATATCATTCTTGTAAAAGAATGGTTTTAAGTCTGTTTCTTTTTCTTTATAAATGATGACGTAAAATCTTACGGATTCTATAGTAGCAGTAATGGGGAATAGCAACCAATGTGAATTACTGACTCTAGGGGTATAACCCTTAGAGTCAGTTTGAAGCTTGGTAGAAATTGAGACGTAAGGCTCAATCCGATGCCCCATTATCGCTACTATAAAGATATCCGTAAAGATTTAAAGGAATCATTCACTTAAATAAAACATCTAAGCTTATTTCAGCAGGTAATTTAAAATATCTTTTTCTAATTTTTTGATTGGGTAATACCCACTTACTTTAATTATTTCATTGTTACATCCAGCGTATCTTTGCACGATATCGACTTGCGGAATGACCACCCAGTCTCCAAGAACTTCGTGCGCGCCTTCTTTGTTTTGATCCAAAATGCACACGAAGCGGTATTCTCTCTCGTGTTGCCACTCTTTAAATTTTGCAAAGGTCGCTTTAATATAGAAGTTTAGATTCGAATAAGAAAATTGATTGCTATTGCTTCTCGTATTAGGTCGTTTATCAATATACTCCACTGCTCCGTATACACAAAGTCCATCTACCCTTAAGGAATGAATTTTATCTAACAGACTCGCATACGAATACTTGAGCGCATAGCCTGTGTGACTATTGGCGTAATAAGACCACATTAAAATATTATCTGTAGCGTGTGTAAGGCAGAAGACTCGGAAGAAATCCATCATTGAATGGCCGTTCGCATAGTAGCAATTACAGTCAAACGGGTCGTTGAAATGCTTCGGATGGCTAAACGACACATTCCCTTCAACTACCTGATAAGGATTCTTCTCAATCGTTTCCTTGGCATAGTACTTCACAAAAAATTGTCGCTCAGCTTGAATCGTTGCTTCTGCCTTTTTAAAATACGTCTCAAGATCTTCTTTAAACATCCCTTGAAACTGCTCAACTAACCGATCTGGCTCTAAAAATCCCAGTCTGATATTCTCTGACAGCCAGTCATTAAAATCTTTCTCCGCCTTCTCTATTTCAAAGCCTTCAGGAATCCTAGTATTCCTGGTTTGAATAAACATAACCTTCTTACACTCTACCTCTACCGTTTTCCTAGTCGGTTGTTTAAAGAACGCCACAAACACTTTCTCTTCTGTTGCTCGGTTGGCAATTAAAAAACAATTACTATCGAGATAGGACTCCACCAAATGGTATTCTTTATGCGTCTGTAAGAATGTTACCTTTGCAATCAAATAACGATACAGCTCAATGTCCTCTTTTAAAATGATTTTCAACAACCCCACCTCCTCACTGAAAGTATAACATTTCTTTCTATCGGTTTAAACATCCTCATAAACCATGCACAAAACTCCCCAAAGTCCCGAGCACCTTTCCCTTCACGAAAAGAAAATCCATTTTTATAAACATACAAGTCGGCACCCCTCTTTTTAGCATGCTCATAAAAAATAGTCTATCTGGAAGATTCCCGGATTCTATAGTAGTCATAATAGGGAATAGCGACCAATGTGAATTACTGACTCTGGAAATTCATTTCCTAGAGTCAGTTTGAAGCTTGGTAGAGATTGAGACATAGGCTCAATCCGGTGCCCTATTATGACTATTATGAAGATATCCGAGGAATCTGTAAGATAGACGTAAGTCTATTCCCCGCTCTTTTTTCATTTATAGCACAAACCATGAAGAACCATTAAGGCAGCACCACTCTTTTTTTGTATGCTCATAAAAATAGTCTATCTGGATGATTCCCGGATTCTATAATAGTCATAATGGGGGATGGCAACCATTGTGAATTACTGACTCTAGAAATTCATTTCCTAGAGTCAGTTTGAAGCTTGGTAGGAATTGAGACGTAAGGCTCAATCCGCTGCCCTATTATGACTATTATGAAGATATCCGAGGAATCTGTATGATAGACGTAAGTCTATTCCTTTTTGCACACCAAAAAAGGAGGGTTTGCCCCCTCCTTTTGTATTATTCATCATCTTCAACGCTGTCATCATTCTGGGCATCTTCCGCAAGAATCTGCTCGAGTTCTTCTTCAGAAAGTTTGGTAACATGAATTTTACGAATACGATCATTCTCGATTTCTGTCGGTTGTAACATATACCCTTCGAATCTCACCTTCACTATCTCATCATCATCTGGGAAGTAGCCAAGTTTTTCAATAATCGCACCCGCCATTGTGTCCACTTCATCAGACTCTAATGACGTTTGATAAATTTGATTGAATCTATCGAGCGATATTCCGGCATCAATCACCGAATTGTTTTCGTCAATTTCTACGACTTCTTTTTCTTCTTCGTCGTACTCGTCTTCGATATCTCCGACGATTTCTTCAATCAAGTCTTCTAATGTAACAATCCCTTCAACCCCGCCGTATTCATCTTTTAATACCGCTAAGTGTTGACGAGTTTTTCTAAATTCTACTAATAAATCATCTACGAAAATCGTCGATGGTACAAATACTGGTTCATGCGCTAGGGCACGTAAATCAATATTGTCAAATCCTTGCTCTCTTGCAGCACGGAAGACATCTTTCACGTGAACGACCCCGATAACCGTATCTTTATCTTCTTCGTAAAGAGGAAGACGTGAATAGGAGCAATTCAAGATAATCTCTAGGTTCTCCGCTAACTCATCGTCGACATCAAGCATCAATGTATCCGTACGAGGAACCATCACTTCACGTGCAAGTTTTGTATCTAGAGAAAGTACCCCTTGCATCATCGCAAACTCGGAAATATCAATCGCTCCGTCGTTACGGCTATTGGCAAGTAGAGACTTCATCTCGCTTCGTGTTAATTTTTCTTCCACCTTAGTAAATTCAATTGGTGTCATTCGTTTTAATAATCCTGTTGAGAACGTCAAAATCCAAACGAATGGTTTTGAAATCTTTTTGACAAACAAAATAATCCCTGCAGTATGTAACGCAATTGGTTCTGCCACTTGTAATGCCACTTGTTTTGGATACAATTCCCCAAATACTAAAGTGAGATAGGATAGAACAACCGTCACAATCACTAATGCTAATGCTTCTGCTCCAGGAATGTTTCCTAATAATGGTTGAATTCGTGAAGAGAAACTTGTTGCGGCAGACGCACTCGAGAAGAATCCAGCAAATGTAATCGCTACTTGAATCGTTGCGAGAAACTCATCCGAATTCTCTAATAGGCGCATTACTTTAATAGCTTTTTTATCTCCTTCTTGCGCTCTTTGTGCCATTTTTCCTTGATTAATGGACACAAACGCAATCTCCGCTGCAGCAAAAAATGCATTTAATGCAGTTAATAATACAATGATTAAGATCTGGACTCCCAACGAACTCCCATCTGAATCAGCTGTCATAATTTTGTTAACCCCTTTTAACTATAGATTTTACCCATTATTGAAAATGGTATAGAGATATCATATCAGTTTTTGATGAAAAAAATCAAGATTTAGTATTGTTTTTGTAATGGTTCTTTAATGTTAGAATCTTCATTTTATCGTTTTTTTCTCCTCTATCCATTCTCATTTTCTCATCATTTCTTCACTTTTCTAGTTACATTTCTCTCAAAAAAATGGTACTATTATTAAGAAAAGACATATATAGGAGGAATGAATATGTTATTAAAATCTCTTGTAGTTCCAAAAAAGAATCTAACGGTTGTTAAAGGAATCATGCACGTTAGAAGAAGCCATTACGATTTTAGAAGAATCAGGATATCGTTGTGTGCCTGTATTAGATGAAACAGAAACTTTCTTTAGAGGAAATATTTATAAAATGCACATTTATCGCCATAAAGCAAACGGCGGTGATATGAGCCTTCCTGTTACACATCTCATTAAGAATTCTACGAAGTTTATTAGTGTAGATAGTTCTTTCTTCAAAGTATTCTTTACGATCAAAGAATTACCTTATATTGCTGTTTTAGATAAACAACAACGTTTCTATGGAATCTTGACACACAGCAGTCTCCTTGGTATGCTTCAAGAATCTTGGAACGTGAAAAATGGCTCTTATGTATTGACGATTATCTCTGGCGGTGAAAAAGGAGCCCTTGCTAACATCTCTAAAGTGATTAACAAGTACGCATCTATCGCAAACGTAATGACTATCGATACTGAAAAAGATAAAAGCTTACGCCGTCTATTGATCACATTACCAGCTGGTGTTTCAAAAGACACCCTTCAACAAATCGTCGATGGCCTCGAGAAAAAAGACTACTCAGTCGCTGAGGTGGAGGATTTACAAAACAACTAGGATACGAGACATCGCGTTCAGAAATGGAACGTTGGACCGGAACACCGGAAGGAACGTGCAACGTTCTGCGGATGTTTCGGGAAACGCACGCCATTTCTGCGAGGTCGAGTTCAACTTCAAGGATACAAGGCAGAAAGACAGAAGCTAGAAAAAGACTCGCAGTGCGAGTCTTTTTCGCTTCGTAGTCTTTCGCCCGCAAAGTTTATTAGACTTTCTTGAATCACAAGTGATGAAAAGAAAGTCAATAAACTACTGCGTATACGTGGATGCGTATAAATATGGTGATGCCTAAGGACGTAAGCGACTTGTATAGTCGTGCAAAATCCTTCACAGTGCGAAGGATTTGGGCGTGGGCATTGCCACTTGCATAGTAGTATATCTAATATAAGACATTGCAATATACATTCTTTACAACTCGATGCAATCCACTGCACACGGCACTTACAAAAAACCAGCACACCAGCCCTCAAAGCTAGTGTGCTCTTCTTTTTATTATCGAATTACTGAGCGTGCCATACGAGCTACGGTATGACGAACCCCTCGAATCGCAACTGACATCGCGTAAATATTTTCTATGGTTGCTAACCCACCGTATCCGGCATCGCCAATATGTTGAATATCCACGCCAGCTACCTTATTGCGGATGGCGATTTGTTCGATTACTTCCTTACTAGACCCTTCTTGGCTTGTTCCAATCGCAGATAATACAAGTGCATCATTCGCGTGAGCGACTTTAACGATAGCCACTAGTTCTTCATCCGTGAACCCTGGTACAGTACCGACTGCAGGCACTAATAGAATATCTGCTCCGGCTTGAATAAACCTCTTCGCAATTTCTTCATTCATAACAGGTTCCTTTGAGCCTGCTCCATGCATCTTCCAGCAATCACGATTCCTGTAAAATGAGATTTTGCCATCGAAATAGATTTTTCAATAGCTTCATTCGTCACCCCTGTACCAGGATTTCCAGTTAAACAAATAAAATCTAAACCGAGTTTTTCAGCTCTAGATACTGTTTCAGCTGTACATTTTCTTCCGGGAGCAATTTCAATTCTGGACTCTAACATTTCTGCATGTTCATCCACTGGTTCCAAATTGGCTCCTATCGGCAATCCACTGAGCTCTTTAACCCGTTGCACTGGATTCTCACTTTCTTCTGCTCCGAAAAATCAGTGGGTCGAAACAATCAAATCCATTTAATAAGACCATATCCGCTCCAAATGCTTTTGCAATTTCTGCATTGGATAATTCATTCAAAAAGGTCGGTCTCACACAAACCGTTTCACAACAAACCGTTCTACCTTCTGCTGCTTCAATTGCTTTTTTCAGTGCGTTACCTCTCATTTTTTTAAAGTCACTCGCAACACAATTCAGCATTCTTTTGCCCATTTTTAACTCCTCCTAACGATTAATAAGTGCCATTACTGTTTTTAATAAAAGTTCATTCGTTTGTTCGTAGTCTCCACTTTCGTGATAGGCATAACTCATTCCATGATTTTTTGTCGTTGGATCAACCTTCCACATTTTAAAACTACCGTGTATTTGATGAATTCCTGTTTCTTGGATTAAATATTGAATATTCTCTTTAGTTACACCACCCCCACAAAGGAGCTGTATTTTTTCACCATATTTTTCTTGCAATTTTTTTAGTAAAGGGATTCCTTTTTCGATGTTAGCCTGTTGTCCTCCCGTTAAAATACGCGTGCATCCTAATTGAATTAATCCCTCAATCGCTTCATATACATCAGGAACAATATCAAAAGCTTTATGAAATATACTTTCTGCATGAAATTGCTGACATAAGGCAATCATTTGTTTTGTACGATTCCAGTCAATCGTTTTATCTTCTTTCAAAAATCCAAAAGCGAGTCCACTTGCCCCTGCTTTTAATAATAGCTTTGCATCCAACATCATACTTTCAAATTCTTCCTGAGTGTAACAAAAACCTGCTCCGCGCGGGCGAACCATACAGATGATAGGGAGTGTCACTCCTTTATCAATCACTGTTTTCAATGTTCCTAAACTGGGAGTTAATCCTCCTAGAAATAACGCACTATTTAATTCAATGCGGTGAGCTCCTTCTTGTTTGGGCAATGAGGCAATCTTCAATACTTCCCGCACATACTTCTACAATGGTCATTTCATACCTTCTTTCATATTCGATAACGCTAAGAGTGCCAGTCCGTAAATAATCGTATCTGTTTCTAAGTCTTTGACCCCTATCCATTCATTCGGTAGATGCGCGATATCTCTTTGACCTGGGAAGCTTGGCCCATACGCAATAATATTTGGAATTATTTTTGCATACGTACCCCCTGTGGTCGTGACAGGAATGCTATCGCTTTTAGTAACGTCAGTATATACCTGCTGAAGCGCTTGGACATACTTAGAACTTTTATCATATAGCACTGGAGACCAATGGGAAATAACCTCTAATGTCGCCTTTTCTGGCAGATGCGCAGTGATTTGGTTTAATAAATCCGATTTTGTGCAACTGGCAGGATAGCACATCGTCCATTCCACATAATGCTGATTTTCTTCTATCCCAAAAGTTTCTCCCCTTAGTTGCATCATCCCAAAGTCTTCATCATGATAAGCAATTCCAAGCTCTTCGCCACGATGATTTGTATGCAATAATTTACGATTTGCAAAATCATACAAATCTGCCACCCTCGATTCTGGCAGCGATACTCTTACTTTTAATCTTCCACGTTCCCCGTATACAACGGGCCATTTACAATCTGGTGTCCATCCAAACGTCGGCGGAATTTCTTTAGTGAGATAGTGCTTCACGCATCCAAATCCGGTCTCTTCGTTCGTCCCAAACACGATTCGAACGGGACGATCAAAAGTCACTCCGTTTTCCTTCAACACATATAGAGCATATAAATTCGATAAAATGGGCCCTTTGTTATCTAAAGTTCCTCTTCCAAATAATTTTCCCTCTCGAAGGGTTAAACTAAGGGGCGGAGAATTCCATCCTTCCCCAAGAGGCATGACATCCACATGACCAAAAATTCCATAATAAGCACCATCTGAACGATTTTCTCCATATTGGGCATACCCAATTTTATCATCGATATTTTTAGTGTGAAACCCTAATTCTGTTGCAATTTTTAAAACTTCTTCTAGTGCTTGTTTAGGACCTCTTCCAAATGGGGCATCGGGTTCCTCTTTTCCTCGAATACTAGGAATCGCCACCATTCGTCTTAAGCCATCAAAAAGCATTGGTTGTACTTCTTTTAGTCGATTAATCCACTCTTCTCGATTCATTCTTTAACCTCCAAAGGCTTCATTCTTTCTTCTAAATACGATTCCAACCATTCTTTAGACGCTAGCTCATGAGACATTGTGCCATCTGGTTGAGGATGTACTCGAAATACCGTTGGCGCTAAGGATTTGGTAGCTACCACGAATGAAAAGTTATCGATATTCGTCGCTGCACCAAAATCTCCGTTTCGATTCATCGCAACTACTGAAATATCCCCTGCTTCTCCTCTCGTTCTCTTTAGCCGAGCATCCAACTCTTTCACCGCTTTTTCACACGCTTTTTGAGGAGAGAGCCCTTCTTTCATTAATCGGACGATTTCGTATGAAATAACTCCCTTCATCAAATCCTCCCCTAGTCCAGTCGCCGTTGCACCGCCAATAGTACTATCTACATAAAGTCCTGAACCAATGAACGCAGAATCGCCCACTCGACCAGGTTTCTTCATAAAAAGTCCGCTAGTGGACGTTCCAGCAACCATATCTCCGTGCGTATCTAATGCTACCATTCCTACCGTATCATGGCCTGCATATGGAGAAAGTTGCTCCTTCTCTAAATCCTTTAAGCGATTATGATAATGAATTTTGGCACGGTCCGTCAACATCTCTTTTTCTTCAAAATGACGGCTTCTAGCAAACTCTTGTGCTCCCTGTCCTACGAGTACATTATTCACTTTATAATGGCTGAGTTCTCTTGCAATCGAAATTGGATTAGCAAAGTTTTTAATAGCACATACTGCTCCAAAATCAAAACGACTTCCATCTAAATAAGCGGCATCCAGTTCCACTTCCATTTTTTCATTTGGAAGACCACCATATCCTACAGATTTAAAATATGGAAAATCTTCTACTTCTTTAATCGCTCCTTCAATAGCGTCCCCGGCAACTCCTTCCTGAGATAGAATAGGAGTTACTTTTTGAATTCCTTCTAGTGCCATTCTCCATGTTGCAATCATTCCCCACATGACTCTTCACCTCTTTTATTGAAATTGTTGCATCCGCGCTTCTTTTTCGCCACTAATAATCGCAATGGCTCCACTTAAAGCTTCGCGCAACCCTACTGCTCCTTTTTTAGGCATTTCTAACATAATGATTTTATCTTTAAAATTCGCAATCGTTTCTTCATTTTCTTTTGAACAAATCACATAAGGTTTGCAATCCGTTTGTTCTTGTATGGCTAAAGCAATTTCCGCAGCCATTTGAGCATACGTATCATAATTAAAACACGGGCCTGCAAATAGTACCTCAGCTTTCGTTTTCAAAATAAGATTATGAATCTTATGGATGACCTCTTCTTTATGCGCTTGAAAATAATCAGGTCCACAATAAATCGTCGCTAGCGCACTTAATCCTGCTTTTGTAAATTCATCTTTGAACATTAAAAAGGAGCCGATTCCTCCCTTTTCTAATCCTAGTTCCGTATCTGCGCGTTCCTTTCCACCATATCCTGCTTGAATTTGATCAAAAAGTAATAACACTCGCATACTCTCACCCTCTCTATGAAAAAGAGTGGCCATGCCGTTCCCCGCATACCACCCTCTTCATTATGAAATTAATGACTTCCTTTTTTCTAAAGATTACAAATCATCAAAAGATAAGTCGTTTAAGTCAACATCATCTAGCTCATCGCCTTTTAACATACCTGCATTTTCTTCTTCGTGTAAGTATTGTTTATCTAATGCTTTAAAGAATGGATAGTAGATTAAGCAACCGATAATAATTAATCCAATTTGGAAGAATCCCGCTACAATGCTACCAGTTGATAACCAACCTGAGAAGAAGAATGGTGTTGTCCAAGGAAGAGATGCCCCCGTCGTATAAGGAATGATTCCCCATAAGGTCGCAAGTGTTGATAATCCAATATTTACTAAAGGTGTTAATATAAATGGAATTGCAATAATTGGGTTTAATACAACAGGCAAACCAAATGTAACCATTTCATTAATTCCAAAGATACCAGGAATGATGGCTAATCGACCTAGTTTCTTCATTCGTTCTGATTTAGCAAGGAAGACCATAAGGAATACTAGTGATAAAGTACTACCTCCACCACCAAAGTTACCAAAGAAGTCCCCAAATGGACCTGTAAAAATATTTGGTAATGGAAGTCCTGCTTTGAACGCTTCTAAGTTTTCTGTTGTTAAAGCTAAGTGAATTGGATTAAATACCGTATTCGTTACGGCAGGTCCATTGATACCAAAGAACCAGAACAATGTAGATAGGAACTGATAGATTGGTTCAAAGAAGATATTTCTACCAAAACCTAATAATGGTGCTTGTAAAATCTTGTAAATGAATGTATGTGCATATTGATACTCTGTTAATGAGAATAATAAGTACACTGCAAAGAAGAAGAACATTGAAAACATACTTGGAATCAACGCTGCAAATGAATGATATACAGCAGGTGGTACCCCATCTGGTAATTTAATGACCCAACCGCGTTTTTGAATATAGACGAAAATGCGAACCGAAACAATCGCTGTAATCATAGCTAAGAACATACCCGCAGAACCTAAATGTCCTAGAGAAAATCCCATTAAACACTTTATGGTGGTTGCATTCACAAAAGTCGGGATGAACTTTAGGGTGTCATAATTAAGAAACAGACTAGGGATAATGCTCCCCCTGCAATCGGATCACTTTCTAATTGCTTCGCATAAGCATACCCAATACCAACAGCACCTAGTACAGCAAGAATACTAAATGTTGAATCAATCACCGCATCCATTGATTTTTCCCAGCCTTGTCCAAAGAATTGGGCTATAAATTCGCTGTATCCAGGAACAGGGAAATTTGCAATCACTAAGAAAATAGATGCCACAATAATTAATGGTGTTGCTACTAAGAAACCGTCACGAATAGCTACGAGCACTTTGTTCGTACTAAGTTTTTCAGCAACTCTACCCATTACTTTTTCTAACTTAGAAAACATGTCACTGACCTCCTATTTTTTTGATTTCAATAATTGTATAGCTCTTTTTAAAATACGTTCTCCATCGACATTCCCGTAATCTTCCAAATTGATAACATCTACTGGAACGCCTTTTGGTTCATATTTATCGCGTACCGCATTAAATTTAAATTTCACTTGCGGCCCTAATAAAATAACATCTGGATGATATTGTTCATAAATAGCATCTAGTTTTGGGTCTGGAAACGCTTTTTATTTCTAAACGGCAAATTATGCTTATCTGCAACTTCTTGCATTTTACTTGCCACTAAACTTGTGGACATTCCCGCATTACAAAATAAATAAATCCTTTTCATCTCTATTTCCTCCTTTCTTTTCTATTATTTGATAGCTTCTAAACGTTCATATAGCGCAATAATTTCTTCTGCGGTAATCTTTAGAAATTCTGCACTCATTAATTGATCCTCTGCATGGACCAATAGCAATGATAATGTCACTGAATCTCCAGAAGTTTCCTGTTGTAAAAGACCAAAATGCGCTTCATGGCCTTCCACTTGAAAATTGGAACCTTCTTCAATACAATTTCTAGCTTTATCAAAGTTTCCTAATTTAGCCTCTTGGATAGCTTCCATAAAACTGGATTTTGCAGCCCCCAAGGCACTAATCATCTTGAAACAGACTAATTCGATACCTTCCATGCTTATTCCTCCTTCTTTCTATCGAATCGCTTCTATAAATGATTCCACATTTTTTGCTTCTAATAATGACATCATCTTTTCTGGAGAATCTAACTGCTTTCCTAACCATCCTAGAAACAGCTGCATAAACTCCATATCCTCTTCTTTGAGTGCCAGTAAAATAACCAATTTAACAGGGAAATGATTCCACTGAATGGGTTCTTTTAAAACGGCTATCGAAATCATTGATCGTTTACTTTCTGGACGTAATGGATGAGGAATCGCTAATGCATAATCAAAATCCGTCGAAGATAAATTTTCTCTCTCCAGAACTGAGGTTAGAAACTCCTTCGTAACGATATTCTCTTGAATTAAATGGTGTCCCATCTCATGGAGTAATTCATCTCGATTATTGGGCTGGATGTTCGCATAAAAGAACTTTTCACTCATGAAATCCGGGATTTGCGAGCGAATCTTATGACTCATTTGTTCTGTCTCTAAGGTATTCATCACCTTTATCAACTGAATTTCATCTTGAGTATTAAAGAAAAGTCCTAAACGAACAGTTGGAATTTCAAGGGGATGCTCTATTTGGTCAAATGTAATGAGCAAGTCTGCATCGTAGAATTCCGATAAATCAGTCGTAAATGTACTCTGCTCCACGACAAAATCTAAACGATGAGAAAACTGATCTTTCAGGCGACTAACACTTCCTGCAATGAGTGGATACTGTGTATTCGCAATGAGAATCGCACGTAATTTTTGCGGTTTAACTCGCTGCATATATGCTGCTCCAATATGTAGAGCGATAAATCCTATTTCCTCCTCTGTCATCTCACATTGAAAGACTGACATCAAATATTGACTAATCGATACGGCCGTATCAAATACTAGAGGGTATTGTCGTTTAAAGGTTTGAACATAGACATTAGGTAAGCTCAAATTCAGCTGCACTCGTTCCAAAAATCCTTGCAAATGCAATTGGAAACGCATGGTAAAATCTTCTTGTTCTATAAAAGAAACCCCCATGATACTGTAAAGCTGTTCTCCGATTTGTCTAACTACTTCTTCTAAATCGACTATTTCTCCACGAAAAGAAATTTTTGATTCAACGGCATCAGAGTTATGATAGGCTTTTAAAAGTTTTGCAAAAGATACCACCTCAGCTTCTGGAATGATTGTTTCTTCTAGAATTTTGGAGAAAATAGAGCGCACAATCTGATACTCTACTTCCAAATCCAATTCATCCTGCGAGAATTCTTGAACGGTATGTCCCACTTTAATCCGTTGTAATACAATCCCCATATGAAGCAGTAAAAATGGCATCAGTGACTTACGAATAGAATAGCGATTATGCTTTAGTTCATCCCAAATGATTGATTGAATATGTTCCATATCCAATTCTGGATACACTTGCATTAACTCGCTACTATTTAAAAAGTCCTCTCCCACTTCTTTTTTTAATAGATTTCTATACAGTTTTCTTTTGCTCGTTTCAGATCCTTCTAATTGTAAAAATCCATTGTTCAACTGTAATGACAGACCTTCATATTCTTGCAATTTTTGTTGAACACGAATTCGAACTAACTCAAAAGTTTTAGCGCTTACAAAACACTGTTCACAAAAATGATCAATGAACACTCCATCCTCTTTAAACAATAGTTGCTTTAACAAATGAACACTGCGTTCTTCATTGTCCTGAGGAGTCTTTGTCATATTCAATGGTGTAATATATCTGTTTTGTTGAAAGGCTACGAGATGGTACCCTTTTTGACGATTTGCTTGAATGATATGAGGAGCTTCTTGGTTAATATGTTCAATATCTAGTCGAACCGTTCGAGTACTCACACCCAAACAGGTCGCTAGCTCTCTCCCTTTCATCCATTCTTGACGAGATAGTAGTTGCAATAACTGTTGGTGACGCTGTTTCATAAAAATCCCCTCCATCTCAACTTGACTATACCAAATTCTTCACATCTATTATACCTAAAATCTTTTCCTATTGTTAGGAAATTTTAGCCCATTCGTGAAATTATTCGTAAATTTTCTTACTTTTTGACAGGTTTTGGATGATTGGTGTGCTAAAAAGAAAAAGATGTCTCTTCGATTGAAAAGTTTCTAATAGTAGCTGTAATAGGGCACCGGCTTGAGCCGAAGTCTCAAGCTCTTTCAAGATTCAAACGACCTCTAGAAAATCAATTTCAAGAGGTCGTAATTCACTTTGAACGCTATCCCCTATTACTGCTACTATGGAACTTTTCAACTCTTTCGAGACATCTTTTTCAACTACTCAATCAAAATCCAGTCAACAAGAGAATTACAAATGGTTTCAGGCGGGGAAACCAAAACAACAAGGTGCGCTGCAGCAATAACGGCACCCCCTCGAGCCTTCATCTCAAGGGTAGCAAGCCTTAAACTGAGGGTAAGTGATCAATCGCTAACCCTCAGTAATTCGCATTGCTTGCGATTACCTTATTGTTATTATGATGAAATCCATTAGGAGTTCTTTTGAGACTCCATTTAATTACTGCTTTCTATAGATTTTCCTTTAGCACATATCACATATTGAGTGAATAAGTAAATTACAAATTGTTTCAGGCGGAGGGACGGGAAGGACAAGGTGGGTGCTTTTGAGAGGCGGTTTTTGGGCAACAAAAAAGGCACCAGAATCGGTGCCTGCAGGACTGGGGTAGCTGGATTCGAACCAACGAATGACGGAGTCAAAGTCCGTTGCCTTACCGCTTGGCTATACCCCAATGGTGGAGGGGGGCAGATTCGAACTGCCGAACCCGAAGGAGCGGATTTACAGTCCGCCGCGTTTAGCCACTTCGCTACCCCTCCAGCAAATATTAAAATTTCGTACTCAGATATCTTACAACAGTTTGAAGGAGAATGCAAGGATTTTACCGCAAAAACATAAAGAATCTAGTCGATTTCCTGGCTAGATTCTTTATAAGTTTATTTTAATTTAGACGTGACTTTCTTCTTAGAGAAAGTTCGCTCTTGTTTATTTCCTAATGCGTTCAGACGTGCATCCAAGAGAATATGACGGCCTTCTACATTACGAGTGTATATGATTTCGTACTTGCCAATGTATTTTTCAATGTTGGCTACAAAAGCGACGACGTCTTCTTTACGTTTATCAAACATACTTGGAACGGCAAAATATTTTGTTTGATCATTGACCCTAGTCGTAGCTCTTAGAATATAGCGCTGGTTCTCAATTGGAGCAAAGAATTCCGATAACGCCTGTGCGAAGAGTTCCTTCTCACGCAAGGTTCCCCCTTTTAGATAAGTGGAGGTTTGAATCGAATCTTTATCCCCACGAACGACTCTAGCCTTGCAGTTTTGTGTCTGCAAGTGTCCTGATGCAAGCAAGGCTTTTCGGATGGATTCCGCAAAGAGTTCGAGGCGTTTATACGGACTCTTGTAAAGGAAATATCTCAACCAGACGATATTTAACACGATGAGTGATAAAATCCCCACTGGATATAAGAGTTGGGACGGTCTTTTTACAAAATCGAGGAATAAATAGACGATCAATTCCGTCAGTACAATTGCTTGCGCGTAGGTGAGAATTTTTCGTGCATCTGTTAGAAGAACGGTCGGCAAGAACGCCTTGTCCACTTGCACTTCACTAGCGACTTCCATATCTTCTAGAAGCGGAAGAGATTCATTCCAGCGCTCTCTCAACTCTTCGCGGTTACGCGAGCGGCTGATGGTTTCTTGGTTGAGTTTTGTTAAATGCTTCTTCGTAAACTCGATATTTCCAAGGTCTAATCGATCCACGCCCGATTCAATCGTGTTCTCATTATAGTGTAGGCCTAAAAATTGCTTCATGCGACGCTGTAACAATTCCATATCCGGACTATCGATTCCGATCAGTCAACCTCTTCGTCTTCTTCCTTCTTGAAGAGTTTTTTTCTCCGCCAGATTAATGGACACAAGATGCCAAACGCTGCTTGTTTTTATCCGGATTTTTCCGGCCAAATACGAATCGCACGCCCTCGCATCTGATTGCTGAGCATGAAACTTCCGACAAAGCTAGCGAGAATCAATGAGTTCACGCATGGTGCATCCCAGCCTTCGCCGAGGAGAGATTTTGTTCCAATAACGACATGAATCTGCCCCTCTTGGAAAAGCTGTGTCACGGCGCTAACTAAGTCATGTTGCGAACCTACTAAACGGACCTTCACATAGTCCTTCTCGTCTAGTTGTCCGACTGGTTGGAAGGTAATCTTATCGGCTCCAAAAACAGCCTCTAGACGCGATTTTACACCTGTTGGAATAATCACGAGACTTCCCGTTAAAACGGCCATAGGAACGTCTAATTGTTGTTCCTCAAACTCTCTACGAAGGACTTCGAAGTAGGCAATAGCCCATGATTGGCTATATTGAATTTCTGGATTTCCTAAGTGCGTCTCAAAGTCCTTTCGAATGAAGTCGGTCAGAATCAGTTGTCTTAACTCACTGCCTAATGTTTCGTATTCTGCCTTTAAAAAAATATCTCTGACGGCATTTAATTTCCCAAGAGATTGGTTCAATAGCTGGTCTATTTTTTTATTGCGACATAACTGTACTTGTTTGCGGTCGATTAACCCCAGAGATTTCAATTCACTCTTTAACTCTTTCAGGTCTTCTTCGGATAAATCATACCAATGTGGTACATCAAACAACATTCCTTGTAAGAGGATTTCAAACCACGCCAAGTCAAACATCGGAAGGCGGCTTGCCCCTAGTAATTGTTGAAACTGTTTCGGGAACTCGATTCCTTTATGACGTAGAAAAATCAGTGTAGCCGAGAGATACTTCGGTTCGTTTAAGAGTTCATCTTCCGAAATGGTTCCATCGAGCGCACGGCTAGTTCTCACCGCCTCGCAAAACATCGAATCAGAGGATAGATTTTTCAAAAAGGCTCTCTTCTGCGTAGAAAACTGATCGAGTTGATTCTCTTCTTCCTTCGTTGGGAAAGAGAAATACACATAGTCCTGGTGCGGACACAAACTGCCCTCTTTGACGAGTTCTGGGACGGTAATTTCTTCATCGATTTCTCCCACACATGGTCACATAACGCTCCCACAGTGCAGGCTCTCCTTCATATGGAGGTGTTGCCGTCAGCGAAATCACATTGATATCCGCAAAGGATTTGCGGAAGATTTCCAGACTCTTCCACCATTCATTTCGTAAGTGATGGCACTCGTCGAGGCACAATGTTCCAAGATTCGCTTCCTTAAAGAGCCCAACGATATCGACTCCTTTAAAATCAAAATGCTCGTTTTCGACGACATCGTCCGTATCCTCTACTTCCGCGTCGCCTTCCAAACGATTAATGGCACTGTGCAAAGCTTGATACGTCGCAACGGTGATCGTCTTTGGCTGTTTCAGATTTTGCGAAATCATTTCATCGGCTAGATTCGCATCATCCAAAAACGCCTCACGAATACGGTCTACCCACTGCTGGCGAATAGTTACAGTCGGCACTAAAATAAGCGCCGGCTTACTATTCCGACGGATAAATTCAATTCCTAGCGTCGTTTTCCCTGAACCTGGAGCCGCCACCAAATGAATATGACCATCCGCCATAATCGTCTCGCTTTTTTCTAAAATGCGCTTTTGATACTCTCTCCACTCGCCTTTAAAAGATAAGTGTTCTAACACCTAACCCCTCCTTTACTCATTCATTATACCATTAGATTTCTTCTTTTAATTCGATTTTGATGACACTGTCCACTTCATCAGGTAACGGATAGGTGTAAGCCCCCATTTCTCCATATTGTGCAAAGCAAATGTCTTGAAAAGCTAAAGTAGTCCAACTGTTAGAAATCCTTACTTCGCTACCATCATGGACAAAACTCAACCGTTCAATCTGCTCTTTATCGATTCCTGTTAACGCAATCGGACCAATAGGTTGTTCAAACACATGGGCGTACAACATTTTCCCATTCTTTGTGTAATAACCCCATTCCGGTTTTGGCAGATTCACTAATTCTCCTTCGTAGATAGATTCTCCATTACTCTTCATCCACTGTCCAATTTCCTGCAAAATTTCTATGCTTTCTCTTGGGAATCTTCCTTTAGCGTCTGGTCCTACATTTAAAATCATATTTCCGCCCTTGCTGACACATTCCACCAATTTACGAATAAGAACTTTAGAGCTTTTAAAGAGTTTGTCAGACGGATTATACGCCCAGTGATTATTCATCGTAAGACACAATTCCCAAGGTAACAACTCTCCCTTATCATTCCGAATCCCTTCATGAGGTACAATTTGTTCAGGACTAACAAAATCTCCAGAATAAGAATGAATCTCCTCTGTAGCAATGCTTCCAAATCCTTCCCCGGAAGTCTCTAATCGATTATCAATCACTACATCCGGTTGATGTTTGCGAACTAGTTCTATTAATTCACTTGCCTTCCATTTTTCTCCAAACATTTCCCCATACGAAAAAAATCAAACCAAAAAGAATATCAAGTTTTTCCCATATTTGGTAACTAGTTCCTCGACTTGGTGATGCATCAATTCTAAATACCGATCAAAATTGATTTGCTCATTCTGATACTGCTTATTTCCTCTCATGGGATGGTGGCGATCTTCATATTTAGGATAATCTGGATGATACCAGTCTAAGAGGCTGAAATAGAGTCCCACTCGCAGTCCTTCTGCACGAACAGCCTCTACAAATTCCTTTACCAAATCTCGTCCAAAAGCGGTATTGGTAATCTTATAATCCGTGTACGCTGAATCGAATAAGCAAAAACCGTCATGATGTTTTCGCAGTTAACACAACATATTTCATCCCTGCCTCTTTTTGCAGCTTTTTGCCCACTTCCTTGCATTGAATTCAGTAGGATTAAAGGCTTCAAAATAGGGTTGATAGTCCTCAATCGTCATTTTTTCATTATTACGGATCCATTCTCCTCTTCCAGGAATGGCATACAGTCCAAAATGAATAAACATTCCAAATCGAGCCTGTCTAAACCACTTTGTTCTCTCTAAAATAACCTCTAGTGAATTTTCCATCTTCATCCGCTCCTTTATTCTATTGCCCCAATACTATGCCTTCATTCTAGCACTCTTCCTCTTTTAAAAACATCCCTAATTTTGGTGAACACATCAAATTTCTTCTCGTTATTTGAAAATAAAAAAGGACTCATTCTATGAGCCCTTCTCTACAAGCTAAAATAAACGAATTCTATTCATCCATTTGTATTTTTTGATAGTCTTTGGAGACTTTCATTAAAGTCTCATATACTTCACGAAGTTCTTCCTTTAATCCTTCGTCCGTTAAATACGATTGCACTTTTGCAATCACTTCTTTTTCACGACTGGCATCGAAAAATGGCTATCCCATTTTTCCTTTTTAATTCGAGCAACCTCCATAACGACTTGCATCCGTCTTTCAAAAAGAGAGACGATTTCGCGATCGATTGCATCGATTTCTGCACGTTGTTTGTCTAACATCTAAAACCTCCTAAATTCCAAAAAAGACTCCTAATGGATAGCCGATAGCAACGGCACTAATCGCACTAAGCAAGAATAAAACTCCCCCATAAAGAAATGCATCTTTTGCGTTCGTCCATCCAGAACCAACCGAAATAGCCACATAAGGCATCGAAGGTGGTGTCATAAACGCTAGGCTCGCCATGAACCCAATCAGGCAGGCAATCGTTCCAGCTTGAACTTCAATAGATCCTGTAGCATAAACAGTCGTTAACACCGTTGTTACAACCGAAACGGTGACTAAATTAGAAGAGACATTTGTTTGAAAACCTGCCCACAATACAAAGATAATCACAACCAATAATGGCGAAAGTGTCGCAAACAGAGGCACTAACGAGCTTTCGAGTAAGCTAATCACCCCAAATTCAGGTTTCGTAATTAAGGTTCCCATACTCAATGTTGCCCCCACTAAGAACATACTTGGCCAATAAACGCCCTTTTGTAGGCCTTCTTGAATGGATAGGAGTGGTTTCCCTTCAAATGATAGAATCGCTAAAAGAATTACTCCAATCATCGGAGGAAATGCCATTCCAGCGCCTTTTAAGAATGTAGCCACGTCTGGTAATAGTCCTCCAATGAGCTCTGGAAGAACCCATAGAAGAACAACACTCATAAAAATAAGGACCGTTGCTTTCTCACGTCTATTTTTTGGCGGTAAATTTTCTAGCGAAGTCATTTGTTTCATTTCTAGTTGGGATAAATCCACTCGCCAAATAGTTCTAAGAACAACTCCCATCGCGATAAAGAGCACGAGTCCTGCTGGAATGCCAATCATCATATACTGTGCATTGGAAATCGCAATTCCGGTTGCCGTCTTATAGAGCGCCATCGCTGTTACGGAAAAGACGTGATTGATTGGTGTCATCGCAGTTCCGATGGCAATTGTCGAGAATAGAACAATTAATAAAATGGAAGCTTCTCTATCTCCTTTTTTAAATCCTAACAGAACCATCATCTCTTCATAAATTGGAAAAACAATCATAAAGAGAATCGTCGGGGAAATAAAGAGACTAATAAATAAGACACTTGTATAGAATGCTCCGATAAAATGCCAAGGTGTTTTTCCTGCAAATGAACTTCCCAAGGCCTTTGCGACAAATCTTCGAAGAGATGGAGTTTGCTCCAAAGCATAGGTCATTAAAAATGTAAATAATAGGAAGACAAAAGTCGTATTTCCAAACGACAGATTAAAAATCTGCCCATAAGACACTCCTGGAAGTATCCCGATTCCTAATAGTATGTAGCAGAGAACGCTTGGCCAATCCGTTGCCACAAATAACCAGAGCAATAAACTACTCAAAAAGATGGATAGAAATAGAAATCGTTGGTGCTGCTAATCCAAAAAGAGTCCCTTGTGTAAAGGTTAAATAACCGCTAAGAGCTATTAAAATACCACTAAGTGCAATAATGAACCGCTGCGGTTTCGTCCAATTTTTTCCTTTCATTGTTTCACCTCATTCCTATCTATCCTACCTCATTTTAGATCAGATTGCTATTGAAACTAGGAATAAACTTTGGAATCCATCATCACTTTCCTTCTATATTATATAGAAAGATTTTTCCAAAATAAAAAAGCCAGGGATTACACCTGGCTCTTCTTTAATGTTCAAATTTTAATGCTTTTGCAAGACGTTTATATAAGAATAATGCAAGAATACTATTGAGCCCAAATTTAATGATATTAAATGGCAATAATGCAAACGTCATTAATGAAGCTAAGTCTGTTACATAAGGGTTTAAGTGCATGAGCTGCTGCGACAATTTTTTTCCATTGGAAAAATTCATAGCAGTCGCATATAAAGGAAACATCACAAAATAATTTGCTGTTAATAAGACAACTGTAGCGGCAATCGTCCCAACGATTAAACTCATAATCGCCGTTTTAAAATTACGATTTCGTTGATACAACAATACTGCTGGTAACATAAAGCTTAAACTTCCTATTAAGTTCACCGTTTCCCCAATTCCATAGGTCATCGACCCATTATAGACAAAAATTCAATAATATCTTGATAATGGCGATAAAACTTCCATAAACTGGACCTAAAATATATCCCCCCAACAATACCGGTAAGTCTGAAAAATCCAACTTCACAAACGTTGGAATAAACGGCACGTTAAAAGATAGAAACATTAAAACGGTACTGATGGCACCAAAAACACCTACTAGAACAATTTTTTTAGTCGCTGTTCCTGTCGACTTTTTTTACATCTGTACTCATCGTACATCCTCCTTCTTAGGGCGAAGGAAATTGCACTTTTCACCCAATTCCCAATAAAAAGCAGTATTGAAATGGACCTTCAATACTGCTCGTCAAACTAGACTCGTTGAAATAGTGCCATTTTCTCACATCTAGACTATACTATCGGTTCTGGAATCACACCAGATCATGCCAAGCGGCTCGTGGACTATACCACCGGTCAGGAATTTCACCTTGCCCCGAAAATGTTATTTTATAGGTTGATTGTAGCACTTCCTGTATCATTGCGCAATCTCCCTGCTTATAAAAAGTTTTTAAAAACGATTCTCAACTAAAAATTGGATGCCAAACACTGGCATCCAATTTTTAGAAATCTATTTTACTTCTTTAAATCCTTCTTCTAAAAATCTTTTTCTTAGATTCTTCGAAACTGTAATGATCATTTTTCTCTTCACCAAAGCTGAATGAATACTGCTATAGAGTGTTGGTGCTTTCGAACGACTCTCTTCATCATCATATTTGAACTTTTTAAGATCAACATCAACGGTAAATGCGATTTCCTTTTCACTATCCGATTGAGTGACTTTGATTCCCTCAATCCCATCCATTTCTTTTACGATTTTCTCACGTTGTCTACGTGCCTTTTCTTCGTAACCCTTGTTCTTAGAAATATCATAGCTGATGTTAAAAGTTAGTGAGGAAACCGAATCTTTTTCCTGATCGTACATGTATGTTACTTTTTGCTTAGAAATAGAAACTTCTAAGGCAAATTCCGCTTTACTCTCAGAACGGCATCCTAATAAAACAAAAAATGCTCCTAATAGTACAATCGATAATTTAATTATTTTCTTCATTTTTATACTCCCTTTATTGCGACTTATTGTTATCATAGAAAATCTAGTGTAGGATGTCAAATTATACTTGAAGTGTTTTGGGCCAAATTGAGCAAACAAAAACCGCCTCCTTTTTTAGGAGACGGTTATTTTATTTCTTATTAGAAACGGATGTAAGTTGCTCGAGCTGCAACGCTTGCTGAGATTGTACGGTAAGAGATTACGTTTAATCCTTGTACGTTCATTTCAGAGATGTATAATGAACCATCTGCGTTAACTGCTTCTACGAATGCTACGTGTCCGTAAGTTGGGTCAGCACCCGCTAAACCTTGTTGGAATACGATTGCTGAACCAGCTGAAGGTGAGTTAGATACTGAGTATCCATAGCTACGAGCATATGCTGGCCATTCAGCCGCGTTACCCATCATGCTGTGTCCAATTGGTGTTCCAACTTGTGCCATACGGTTGAATACGTAGTAAGTACATTGTCCGAAGTATCCGCCGTTTAAAGCTGCACGGTAACTTGGGTCAACCGCTGGGAATCCTCCACCAGCTGTATAAGTATAGCTAGAAGATTGTTTTGTTGCTGCAGGAGCCGCTGTTGCTTGTGCTGCAGGAGCTGCTGTTGTTGTTTGAGCTTGAGTATTTGAAGCTGCAGGAGCTGGAGTTGAAGTTGCTGCTGCAACTGTTTTCAGCTGCTTTTGCTGCTGCTGCTAAAAGCTTGACGAGATGCTTCTGCAATACGTGCTGCTTCAGCTTCTGCTTTTGCTTTTTCTTCAGCTAAACGTTTTTGGAAAGCTTCTTTTTCTGCTACTAATCCATCACGTTTTGAGATTTCAGCTAATTCTTCTTGAGATAAGTTTGCTAATAAAACTTTATTTTTGTCAAAAGTTTCATTTAATTTTGTTTGTAATCCTTGTAATTCTTCCTCAGCTTTTTGTTGTTCAGCTAATTTAGCTTGTTGTTGCTCTTCTTTAGCTTCTACTTGTTTCTTATCTTCTGCTTGTTGTTGCATTAAATCACGAGTTAGCACCGATTAAATCCATAACAACACCGATACGGTTAACGATATCTGATAAGTTTTCTGCATTTAATAAGAAGTCAACATATGAACGAGCTCCGTTTGTTTGTACTGCACGAGCTTGTTCTTCTAAACGTTCGTTACGTTCAGCAATTACTTTTTCTAATTTAGAAATTTCTGATTTTAATGAGTCGATTGCTGCTTGAGCTTCAGCTTTTTGAGCTTGAGTAGCATCAATCTTAGTTTGTACTCCTGATAATTCAGATACTAATGAATCAATTGTTGCATTAACTGCAGCTTTTTTATCATTGATATTTGCAATTGTTGAATTAGCTGAGTTGATTTGTGAATCAAAGTCTTGCGCACTAACATTTTGGTGCTAAAAGCTCTAATGTTAATACTGTTCCTGTTACTAATACTGTTAATAAACGCTTCTTCAAGTGAGTCCCTCCAATAGTTCCAATAAAAAATCAATTATATATTTCGAAGTAGCCGATTTGGCTTAAATAAAACTTAACTTGGTACTATAATACCATAGGACTTTAGACTGATGTTGATTTTTCTTTGAATTGACAATACCTTGTAACAAAGCTGTAACATAAAACGATTAGCTGACCTTTTTGATACAAAAAGGAGAAATTTATAAAATATTACAGATTAATGTGTGCTTTTTTTATAGAATGATTCAATGAAAATATGTAATTCCTTTTAAATCAGTACATTTATCTTCAAAAAGTTTTTGTAACAAAACCAAACTTTAGGCCCTCAAAAAAGGGGAAATATGGTATATTTAAAGTATCCAATTGAAAATAGAAGGGAGCTATTTTTTTATGATATTAACATTAACAATGAATCCGGCGGTAGATATTGGGTATACGGTCGAAACATTAAAGATGGATACGGTGAATCGTACTCAAAAGGTTAGTAAAAACCCCAGGGGAAAAAGGTCTCAACGTGAGTCGTGTCTTAAAAAGCAGCTCGGTTCTCCAGTGCTAGCAACAGGTTTACTAGGTGGTCACATCGGTGCTTTTATTAAAGAAAAATTGGATGAGGTTGCCTTACAAAACAACTTCTACCCTATCCAATCGGAAACTCGTAATTGTATTGCCATCCTACATGAAGGACTTCAAACGGAAATCTTAGAGGCTGGCCCTACCATTACACCAGAGGAACAAGCAGGGTTCCTCGCTCATTTTGAAACCTTATTAAAAGAGGTCGATCTCATCACGATTTCTGGCAGCTTGCCTAGTGGAATGGACGATGACTTATACGCAACAATTATTGAAAAAGCTGCTACAGTCGGAGTCCCTGTACTTTTAGATACTTCTGGGAAAACATTAAAGATTGCGCTTGAAGCTTCTACCAAGCCAGCCTTAATTAAGCCAAACCAAGAAGAACTCGCTGGGTTATTAGGGGTTCCTGAAGCGACAACGGTGGAAGAATTGAAGAGCAATTGAACTCTCCAGTTATTTGACGGGGTGGATTGGGTGGTTGTTTCGCTTGGATCAAAAGGAGCACTTGCAAAACACGAAGGGGTCTTTTACCAAGTCAACATTCCCAAAGTCAACGCCGTGAATCCTGTTGGCTCTGGAGACTCAACGATTGCTGGGTTAGCGCATGCGATTGCAAAAGGCGAAAGCGTTGAATCCATTTTGAAAACGGCAGTGACTGCAGGTACGCTCAATGCCATGGAAGCTCAAACAGGCTTTATAAACATGGATAACTTCGATACTATTTTCAATGCGGTAACCGTGGAGAAAGTATAAATAAAATAGGGAATCTCGGAAAAGCCTTATGGCTATCATCATAGTGACGGTAACGTTGTACCGGTTCGAGCCGAAGTCTCTCACCTTTAAAGCCTCAAAGAGGGCGTACGGATTACAAATCCTACGCCCTCTTATTCGTTTTAATACGAAACACGTTACTGTCACTATTGAAGCCATACACTTTCCGAAATCAAATCCCAATTCCATCTTCTCAACAAGGTTACCACATTGAAAGAATCTTGTCATAAATAGCAGTTGTTCTTTAATGGGTGAGCAGCTGCAGTTTTAAATGGAAAAAGTGCCGGCTTTTTGCATTCGAAATGCAGCTCACTAAAATCATGAGTTTTTGAGCCAATAAATTCGGGCTTTTACCAAAAAGTTATTTTTGCAGTTATAACGTATACGTCATATTGTGTTTTTACATTTGCTTTTTGAAATGTGATTGTGTAGGCGTTTATAGAGGGTTTGAAAAATCTATTTAAAACATTTTTATTTCTAACTTTGTGAACGACTCGTTATCGTCAGCTTTAGTTAAGAATAATTTTCTTAGTGACTTTTGACACGATGCACGCACAGGATGATTCCGAAGAATACTGCGGATTTTATCATCACAGTAACGTGGTAGAGCATAAAAACGAGGGAGAAAGACAGAAATGTCATGGATACATTTGTATCTATGGCATTTCGTTTTCTTTCCCCCACAAAGTTGAATAGAATGAGATAGCTGTTTACAGCTAGACTCATCCATTCAACTCACTATTGCTAGAGGGCGTAGGGATTGTTAATCCGTACGCCCTCTGAGTCTTTAGCTCAGCCAAGGCTTGCGCTGATGCAATACGATGATATCAAATCCGCAAGGATTCAAAAGTCTTTATTTCAACACCACTAAAGTATTTTTTTCTTACCGCGGCGGACGATGACGAAGCGTTCTTCGAAGGATTGTTCTTTCGTCCATTCGAATTCGAGGTCGGTTACTTTTTCCCCGTTGATAGAAATCGCGCCGTTTTGAATGTCTTCGCGTGATTGTCTTCTTGATGGTTCAATGCCAAGGTCAACAAGCCATGTTGCTAGAGTTTTGGCTTTCTTTTGAACTTTCAAATGTTGGCATGTTTTTGAAGCCTTGTTCGATTTCGTCAGCTGTTAATTGTTGTACGTTCCCTGTGAAGAGCGCGTTTGTAATTTTCTTCGCATCTTCTAGGGCTTTTTCGCCGTGAACGAAGCGAGTGACTTCTTCAGCAAGGCGGATTTGCGCTTCACGTTTATGTGGTTCTGTAGCTACTTTTTCTTCGAGCGCTTCGATTTCTTCACGTTCTAGGAATGAAGTACTTGATGTATTTAATCACGTCACGGTCATCTTGGTTTTAACCAGAACTGGTAGAATTCGTATGGAGTTGTCTTTTCAGGGTCGAGCCATACAGCGCCACCAGCTGATTTTCCGAATTTTGTACCGTCTGATTTTAACATCAATGGAATGGTTAGATCCGTACGCACGAGACTCTGCTCCTTCTACTTTACGGATTAACTCAAGCCCTGAAGTGATGTTCCCCCATTGGTCTGCACCACCGATTTGAACTTGAACGTCTTCTGTCTTGAATAAATGCAAGAAGTCCATTGATTGTAGGATTTGGTATGAGAATTCTGTAAATGAAATCCCCACTTCTAGACGGCTTGCGACAACGTCTTTTGCAAGCATGGTGTTCAAGTTGAAATGCTTCCCGTAGTCACGTAAGAAGTCTAATAATGATAAATCTTTTGTCCAATCGTAGTTGTTTACAAGGCGTAATGTCGCTTGGTCTTCATCTGTTGTGAAGAATAATTTCTTCATTTGCGCTGTTAATTTTTCAACATTGTGTTGAACTTGTTCCATTGATTGAAGCACACGTTCGCTTGTACGACCACTTGGATCTCCGATTGATCCTGTTGCCCCACCAATCAAGATCACTGGTTTATGTCCTGCTAATTGGAAACGACGAAGAATCATAAACGGAATTAAGTGTCCAATGTGCATGCTGTCTCCCAGTTGGGTCTACGCCCACAGTAGAGCGATACAGCCTTTTTCGCTGGTTAAGGCACGTAAGCCTTCTTCATCTGTCATTTGGTTGATGGCGCCGCGCCATTCTAAATCATCGATAATGTTCATCTTGTTTCTTCCCTTCTTTCTTGTAAATAAAAAATCCTAATAGCCAAAAAGACTATGGGGACGATTTTTCACCGTGTTACCACCCTTGTTGACGATGCGAGGCATCATCCACTCGAGCATCCTTATCGCGGATGAGACGTCCTGACGGATCGCTCCCAAGTGTACTTCGCGGATGGGGGGATTGTCTTGCACCGACCGACAATTCTCTTCTTTTCTCCCGTGGACAACCACTACTGCGCTTGTTCATTGCTTCTGTATGTGCATTTAGTATACGGCTTATAGCTGCGTCATGTCAATGACTACATTTCATCTGGTGCAGCCACAGAAGTGCTAGGCCTTGTTTTTGGGAAGGCTTGCTGTTGTTTGTACTAAAGCGATACGGCTGTTGAAGCTTCATCTTCAACCAGTACTTTTTGATATGTGCGTAATATTTATTGAAACGCTTGTGCTAAAGTTGATAACGTATTTCGCAATCGCTGATGGTTCGCATTTTCTTCAGCAAAAGCGTGACTACATTTGGATAGTTTTTCGATGAGTTTCAATACTTCCCACGCATCATCGTCTGTTAATGAGAAGGCCTCTTTGTGTATCGACGGTATGGTTGGCTTTACGTAAAATACTCATCGCACGAGCGTGTGTATATTGCACGTATGGACCTGTCTCACCTTCGAATTGTACGACTTCTTCAAGCGCAAAGTCGAAGTTGTTTGTACGGTCGTTCTTCAAGTCGTGGAAAATAACCGCACCCACCCCAACAGCGTGTGCCACTGCTTCTTTGTTTTCGAGCGATGGGTTTTTCGCTTCGATTTGTTTCAAAGCAAGTTCTGTCGCTTCTTTTAACACGCCTTCAAGAAGGATGATTTTTCCTTTACGTGTCGATAATTTCTTACCGTTCAATGTGATTAGTCCGAATGGAATATGGACGATATCTTCAGACCCAAGGTAAATTGAGTTCTTTTAAGACTGCTTTTAATTGTTTGAAGTGGTTTGATTGTTCCATCCCTACCACGTAAATACATTTTGCGAAATCGTAAGTATTCTTACGGTAGTTTGCGGCTGCTAAGTCACGTGTCATGTATAGTGTTGCGCCGTCTGATTTTTTAATTAATGCTGGTGGTAAATCATATTTTTCAAGGTCTACGATGGTAGCGCCATTATCCACTTTTAGTAAGTTCGCATCTTCAAGCATGTCGACCACAACGTCCATCTTGTCGTTATAGAACGCTTCACCGTTGTATGAATCAAAAGTCACGCCGAGTAAGTCATACACACGGTTGAATTCTTTTTCAAGGATTCACTTCTGAACCATTCCCATAGACGAACGGCTTCAGCATCTCCATCTTCTAGTTTCTTGAACCATGCACGGCCTTTGTCATCTAGTGTTGGGTCTAGTTCTGCTTCTTCGTGGAAACGAACGTATAATTTAATGAGGTTCTGCGATTGGATCTGCTTTTTACAAGTTCTTCGCTCCCCATAATTTGTACGCTTCTGATGAGTTTCCCGAATTGTGTTCCCCTAGTCTCCTAAGTGGTTGATACGAATTGGCTCATAACCCACTTTTTTCTCAAGGTTCGCAATGGCGTTTCCGATTACTGTTGAACGTAAATGTCCCATTGACATTGGTTTTCGCGATATTTGGTGAAGACATATCGATGACGACTTTACGGCCTTGACCGTAATCCCAATCACCGTAATGTTCGCCAAGTTCTAAGACTTCTTTAATACTTCATCAGCAAATGCACTACGTTCTAAGAAGAAGTTCGCGTAAGGTCCCATTGCTTCTGCGCGTGCGATATGTTTATCACTAACAGCTTCAACGATTTCTGTCGCGATAGCTTGCGGTGCTTTACGTAATACTTTTGCAAGTGTAAATGCAGGGAAAGCTAGGGTCCCCTTGGTTCGCGTATTTAGGGCACTTCAATCATTGATACGATTTCGTCAACGCTCAAATGCTCGCCGACTGTTTTTGACGATTTGTTCTGCAACAATTTTCTTATAATTCATCTCTGTCTCCTTTTTCTTTTTTGTCATACTCGGATATCCATTTACTATCCCTATACGACGACAGTCATATAGAGACGAGAATTCCCGTGGTACCACTCTGCTTGCTCACTATTGAGCCACTTTACTCGGTAACGGCGAATCCGGATTATCCTACATTTCAAATAATCATTTCAAAAGTGCGGTTCATTTTTAATGAATGGTTGGCTTTCACCCTTCCAACTCGCTAATACATTCGGTTAAAAACTACTCTCTTTTTCATCAATTTTGCTATTTAACTGTCATCCACTGTACCATAATCAGTACGAATTTGCAATTTTACTTCTTTTTAAAATAGCGGACACCTTGCACCACTGACGAGATGGCAAATAAGACTGCACAGATCGCATACAGTGGTTTTGAAACCACCGCCAAAATCACAAAGGCAATGGCACAAATGGCGTAAACAATACATAAATATAAGGACTGATCCATTTGACTCACCTACTTTAATTTATCATGGTCATACAGTGCACGAGTTCAAGTCCTGCAAAACGTTGTTGACGAAGCGCTTCGTATACGACAATCGCTGCCGTATTCGATAAATTCAATGACCTCACATGCGTATCGTTCATCGGAAGACGCAAGCATTTCTCTTCGTTTTCGCGCATAAATTCTTCAGGAAGGCCTGTTGTCTCTTTCCCGAACATGAAGAATTGCTCCTCATCGCGGGCTAAATCCACCTCATCATAAGTGTGGTTAGCGAATTTTGTAATCAAATATAAAGGACGCTCTCCTAAATAGTCGAGGAACGCTTCCAGCGATTTGTGATACGTAATATCGACATCATGCCAATAATCGAGCCCCGCACGCTTCTAAATGCTTATCATCCGTTGAGAATCCAAGCGGTTCAATTAAGTGCAGTGGCGAATTTGTCGCTGCACAGGTTCTTGCAATATTCCCCGTATTGGCCGGAATTTGTGGTTCAAATAATACGATATGATTCACCGTCATTTGTTTGCCTCTTCTCTACATTTTTCTTGTAAGACTACAATTGCTTTTTCTAATTCTTCGATTAACTCGATATCTTCTTTCGTTGGATTTTCCAGAGAGTCTCTCTTCTTCACTGCGGCTTCTTTTTGCTCGTTAAAATAATCGATCATTTCTTGGTTCGATTCGTTCACGATTTCTGCCACTGCCCAAGCAGCTGTCCCCTTCATCACGGGACGCATATCTTCTTTCATAACGCGAAGTAAGAGCGGAACTGCCGATTTATCGCGGTAATTTGCTAAGGCGATAATCGCATTTCGCTGCAACGGTTTCTTTCCACGCCATGATCCCGCCATTTGTCCAAAACGTTCCTTAAACTCTTTGTTCGAAATCGTCACAAGCGGCTTTAAGAGTGGATGTGTCTCTTCAACAGATGGTTCCATCTCTGGGTGCAAATGGAAATCTTTTCCCTTATTATACGGACACACTTGCTGGCAAATATCACAGCCGTAAATCACATGCCCGATTTTTTTACGAAACTCTTGTGGCATGAAGCCTTTCGTCTGCGTCTGATACGACAAGCAGCGCATGGCATTCATACGTCCGTCGCCAAGCAGAGCACCTGTTGGACAGAAATCCACACAACGCGTACAATCGCCGCATCCATAATCCACCATTTCATCGGTTGGAAACTCGATATTCGTAATCAGCTCTCCTAAGTAGACATACGAGCCAAATTCCTTCGTAATGAGAAGGCCATTCTTGCCGACAAAACCAATTCCTGCACGCTCTGCTACACGAACATCGATTAATTCGCCCGTATCAACCATCGGCTTAAAGCGGGAATCATCGTCTTGAACCTCTTCTTTAATATAATTGATTAATGCTTCCATGCGTCTTGAAAGAATAAAGTGATAATCCTCTCCCCACGAAGCCCGTGCAAAAGCCCCGCGACGCTCTCCCTTCACACGTTCCGGCTTATTTTTAGGAAGTGTTGGATATGCCAGCGCAATGGAAATAATTGTTTTTGGAGTATCGAAGATTTTCTCAGGATAAATACGCTCTTCTAACACAGGATGCTCAAAACCAGTCGTATGACCGAGTTCTTTAGAACGACGCATGCTCTCTTCTAAGTGCGTAAATGGCTCTGCAGAAGCAAAACCAATCTTATCAATGCCCAGCTCTTTGCTTTTAGCAATAATTTTCTGTTTTAAAACTGCTGTATCCATCTAAATCCTCCTCTCCATTCTTCCTAACTATTGTACTATACTTCTCTTTTTTCACAAAGTTTCCTAATTTTATACAAAAAAAGAACGCTAGCCTTCGGTGAAATCACTGCGAAAGTTAACGTTAGTCGAACATCAATTGCCGTGCAAAATAAATTACAGAGCAAGAGATACAAGTATAATAGCGCTTTTCATTTTAAAAAGCAACTATAAAGTTAAGAAATTCTAACGTTTTTGAAAAAAATTTTATCATTCCTCGAATTGTTTTAGTTTGTTACTGAAAAAAGACTTCTTTTATACACTTAAAGAGACTTCTAACCAGAGAAAAGCAACTCAAGGGGTTGCTTTTCTTATACTGTCTGTTTTCCTCTTCACTTCATTATACCATTCTTCCGTAATCGTAGCAGCTGCCATCGGATGGTCTCCCGGATTAATAACAACATCATGAAATGCTAATGGTTCATCAAGCGTCACAATTAATGCTTTACAATCTTCTCCATGGTGCTTACGAAGTCTTTTCCAGTCCGTATACACTTTGAGTGTCAACTCTTTCGTATCTCCTGGTTGCATTACTAAATCAAAAGGAATATTAGGTACTACGTCCGTTTGCGGGTTATCTTCTAGAAGTTGGTCATATCCATGAAGCCTCATTGGCGCAATAAATTTTGCTGTTTTTAAAGCTTCATAAAACTCATATAAATAGACTTGGCTTAGTCTTTTTTTATCTTTCGTATTCAGTTTACCCAATTGACGTGCCAAATATAACCACTTGATCATTCGGATTCGTTGACAGGTATTTCTATTTCATCCATCCCTTTATACCGCGGAAGATCCACTAGTTGTTCCGCAAGAATCGTTGGTTTTTCACCACAATATTGAATTCTACGTATTCCATCATAGATAAATAAGTCTCTTATGAAATTACGAATCCCTTCTTTATCAGGCCCATTCTCAATTCGTTTAAAATCAAATATCTCATTTTTTCCAAACGACTCTTTAAGATTATGGATATACGAACTTGGAATCAGTCGAGCCATTGGCATTGTAACAGAAAAGTGTGCCCTTCTCATCTTCTGATGCATGAGAAAACAAATAAGGCTCATCTGTTTCTACTGAATACACTACATAAACATCATCTAATAAAAATAGTTTTTCTCGAATCAGTTTATACAATTCTCGTCTTTTATAATTTAATAGTACCTGTTTGGCTTCAAATTGTTTAGCCTCTTCAGCATGCGCTTTATAGTATAATTGCCAAATCTCCGAAATATCTGATGCAGCTAATCTTTCACAATCCTCTTTAGTAAGTTTGCACTCTTGTTCATTCACAAAAGCGTTTCCCAGCGCAGCAATATAAGCATTATATCGTTGTGCATCCGGAGCATTTTCCGAATGCAACACCGTTCCCTTATAAATATCAAGTTTAGCCCCATCTTGGACTCTTGCCATCACCATTCTGTCTGAAGCTTCTTGTAGCTCGCCTTCAGGAACCATGAGTGATAGAACAGTTGTTTTCACAGGGGTTTCCGTCACACAACTCATCTTTGTAACAACAATTTCGTCCCCAACTTTTTATGGTCCCTTTCACGAAACCCACAATCATTAAGTCTGAAGAATTGTCCTCTCCTTAAAAAAATTAACAACACCAAGAGTAAAACTCGGATCCTGTTTCTTCTTTCCAAATAAAAAATCGAATAATCCCATTCATATTCCTCCCGTTTGCTAATAGCTGATACTTGATACTTAAATTATATCATAGCTTATTTCGAGAATATATAAACCACTAAACCAGAGAAAAAGCAACTCAAGGAGTTGCTTTTCTTATAACTATTTAATCTACTGCATTAAAGAATTCTTCTGTCATAAATAGAGCTATCGGATATTCGCCAGGATTAATAACAACATCATAATCCTTTAACAATTCATCAAGCGTTACAACTAACCCTTTATACTCTTCACCAAAGTGTTTACGGAGTCTCTTCCAATCTGTATACACTTGAACGGCCTTCTCTTTGTGTTTTCCTTGTTTTATCGCTAAATTAAAAGGAATATTAGGTTCTGTGTCCGTTTGCGGGTTATCTTCTAGAAGTTGGTCATACCCATGAAGGTTTGCATAGAGCATAGTAAATTTTTGCGGTCTTTGTAAATCTGGCATAGATAAAACATGCTTTTACCGATATTCTTTCTTCTTTATCTTCTATTCCGTCCAATTGACTTGATAGATGCAAAAACTTCATTAAATCTGGATTCGTTACAGGGATTTCTGCTTCATCTACCCCTTCATAATTCGGAAGGTCCATTAATTCTTTTGCAAAAATAAACGTATCTTCTGTGAAATATTGAATCGCTTCTACTCCATCATATATAAATAAATCTCTTAGAAAATTACGAATCCCCTCTTTTTCAGGTCCGTTTTCAATCCGTTTAAATTCTGCTCTCTTATCATTCCTATAAATCTCTTTACGGTAATGCATGTATGAGCTTGGAATCAGAGTAACCCATGAATGTGAAACAGTAATCCCCTTATTTCCATCTAATGATCGCAGCAAAACAAATGAGGTTCGTTCGTTATTGGTGAGTATATTACATAAATGTCATCTAATAAAAATAGTTTTTCTCGAATCAAATTTAAAAAGAAATCTCGTCTTCTCTAGATCCACCTTCAGTTCTATTTCTTTTACCCTTTCAAAGTCTTCAAGATGGGCCTTCCAATATAAACTCCAAATCTCGAGAAATATCTGAAGCTGCTAATTTTTCACGATCCTCTTCAGTGAGTATTCCATCTTGTTGCCTTACAAAAGCGATATCCATTGCAAAACGATAAGTATAATAAACCTGAGTATCTGTCACGTTTTCCAGAATGCAACACGGTACCTTTTATAAATCCCAAGTTTATCCTCCCATCTTTGACTGTTACCTCACCATTTTTCTGAGGCTTCTTGAACTTCTTCTTCATTAACATAAATGGATGTAATGACGGTTTTTACAGAGCGTCTTGGACAAACAACTTATCTTTGTAACAACAAGTTCGTCACCTACTTTGAGGGTTCCTTGAACAAAGCCCTCAATAATTAAGTCTGTAGCGTTGTCATCAACACCAATTACATTAATTACTCCAAGAATACAGCTTGATTCTGCTTCCTGATTCTGCTTCTTCCTTCTTTTCCAAATAAAAAAATCGAATAATCCCATTTTGTTTCTCCTCACTCCAAGTTATTCACTATCTTTGGTTTCATTACCCGTTTCGAAATATAGCGTTCCGTTAATAAGGACAGGATGCGGAATTAATGGACCTCCCAACGGTTGAAGGAGACCTCTCCACCCATCCCCATACTCTTCATTGAATCTCTTCCAATCTGTAAAAGTGGAACAGCCTTCTTATTGTCTTTTTAGCTCTTTCATTGCTAACTCATACTTCACATCTTCTGCAAAAGAAGTCTCCCCATTTTTCATTGGGTTTTGGTAATTCTCCTTCACTTTGATAGGTACATAAAACGTGCTGTTTTTAAGGCTTCCGTCAAACGGTTTAAATACAAATTGGATAAGAAATCTCGATCTCTCTTCCCTAATGTAGTAGTATCGCTAATTTGGCCTAGCATTAGCAAGCAACGAACCACATCCGGATTCATGATAGGTTTTATCAACCTCTCATTCTCTTCTAAATCCGGGGGATTTTATTAGCGCTTTTGCATTAATTGACGTTTTCATCTGAAATAAACCCAATTCCTTCAGCTCCATTTAAGAAAAATAACTTCGTTTAAGAAATTCTGGATTCCATCTTTATCAGGTCCGTTTTCAATACGACGGAGCACAAACTCATCAGGATATGTAATTTTCTCTTTATATGCCGCAGGAATTAAACGTACCATTGTTTCAGCTGGCTCAAGGCTACCATCTTTATTTCTTGTTGAACTTATGAACAAAGCTGGTTCTCCAGTCTTTACAGAATAAACTGCATATATTTCATCGAGTGTTAATAATGTAGCGCGAACCTGTTCCATTAAAAGAAGGATTTTTTCAAGATAGAATGCATGTGTTCCATGTGAATGCTGTGCAGCACTATCATCACAAAAACGGATAGATTGTCTCCATATTTCTATTAAGTCCGCAATCGAAAAGCGTCTACGATCCTCATCCATTAATTTCCCATTTTGCCAGAAGAAAAATGCATTAATAATAGCGTAAAGATAAGAAGCTCTTAAATCATCTTCGCTTACCCCTTCGAAATGCAAGACTGTACCTTTATACACGTTGTGTTTTTTACCATCTTTAATCGTTACCACAACATTGTCGCCGGACGCCTTCTTCACTTGACCTTTATTCGCGTCTTCAAGTGCGGATATGACAGCTTTTGCAGGTTTATCATTATCACTTCCTAAATTTGTAATAATGACTTCATCTCCAACGTGAATCGTTCCTCTTACGAGTCCTATAACGACTAAGTCTTCTGAGTCGTTTGGATTAGGGAGTATCTCTTCTACCCCAAAAACAACAGTTCTATTTTCTTTCTTCTTTCCAAATAAAAATCGAATAATCCCATTCATTTTCCTCCGCTTTCCAATAGCTGATACTTGATACTTAAATTATATCATAGCTCATTTCGCGAATATAGAGACAAAAAATAAGGACCCACCCTGTGAGTCCTTATGCTTTTTGATTCTTTTTATTCGGCATTCTTAATTTTATTAAAGATACTTTCCGTAATATAGGCTCCTGCTTCTTCTTTGCCTGTTCCATTGATAATAACATCATGAAGACTCAAGTTGCCGTCCAATTGTTGGATCAGTCCTTGCCATTCTTCTCCAAATTCTTTACGCAGTCTCTTCCAATCTGTAAAGAATAAAAGTGCCTTCTCTTTTTCTTTTCCATCTTGCATGGCTAAGTCAAATGTGAATCCTTCTTTAAAGGTGGTATTGCCATTTTCATCCACCTTTGGCAATTCTCCATGTCCTCTCATCGGAACAATAAAGCGCGCTGTTTTCAAGGCTTCGGCTAAATGGTGGAAATACATATTGAATAGAATTTCGCGGTCTGGCGTATCTGGTTTACCTAATTGTCCAAGGAGATGTAACCAGCGGACCACGTCTGGATTCGTTACGGGAATATCGATTTCTCTCATCCCTTCGTAGTTCGGAAACTCGATTAATCCTTCTGCTGCAATTGACGTTTCTTCTGCCACAAATTGGATTCCTCGAGCTCCATCTAATAAAATAACTTCACTTAAGAAATTACGGATACCGTCTTTATTCGGCCCATTTTTAATGCGACGTAATTCAAACTCGTCATTATCTTCAAATTTTTCTTTGAGATTTTCTTTATAAGCCGCTGGAATTAAACGTACTAATGGCGCAGTTGTATAGTAGCTGCCATCTTCTTTTTTTCATCGTCTTTGTGAATAGATAAGGCTCTCCGGTTGTGACCGAATAAACTGCATAAATTTCATCCACTAAGAATAATTTATCACGGGTAATCGTTACTAAATTGCGGATTTTCTCCATGTTTTCAGAACGTCTTTCTTCCGTATCTTCTGCAGCATTAATATTGCAATACCATAAGAAAAGACGCCAAATTTCAGCTACATCCGTTACGGATAAGTACACACGGTCAATATCTGAAATCTCGCCATTTTGAACACCTACAAAAGATTCCCCGATAGCGTTAATATAGGTTCCGTACAGATCATTTTCACTAGTGCCTTCTGAATGAACGACTGAACCTTTGTACAGACCATATTGAGCACCATTTTCAATCCATGCTGCAATTTTTTTGTTAGAAGCTTCCATCACGCGTCCGTTATTGCCATCTTCTAAAGCATATACAGCTGACTTCACAGGTTTGTCAGTATCACTTCCCAATTTTGTAATAATGACTTCATCCCCAACTTTAATCGTTCCTGTGACATACCCTGTAACAACTAAGTCTGGAGAGTCCTTCCCTGCGCTAAATACATTTTCACCCCAAGTACAAAACCTTTCTTAGCGTCCTCAGAAGTTTTGCTCCCTCTCAGCTGGTGTGGCAGTTTCTTCTGCTTTTTACCGCTTCCTCTTTCACTTCTGCTGTTTCTTCCTTTTTAAGCTCTTCATGTTTTTACTTCTTCTTGAACCACTTCGTCTTTCTTTGGTTCTTCTTTTTTACGAGAGAAAAATCTTTTAATCCCATTGTAAAACCTCCCTAATGGTTAATAGTTTCATTATAGCACATTTCATTCATTCTTACGGCTTTTTCACGACGGCGATGATGTAATGGACGGTTACTGTAGCAAGTGGATGTTCATTACTATAGGCTTTGTCTTCTGGAGTGGCACCCCAGTATAAAGGCGTCATTTCGTAGTAAATGGCGATAGGGTCGCATCTGTTAAATTCACCGTGTAGCGTACCTCTTCAAACGTGACTTGAGGGACATTCGGACTGCACTCGCTCTAGAATATCCGCATTCGAATACGTTTGTTTTTCAGGATTGGAACGGTAGAGCTGTTGGCGAAGCTCCGCCAAATAATCGTTGCCAGGAATCACTTTAACAAGCGTCCCTTCTGGAGCCAACACGCGCATAAACTCTTGGTAGTTCGACGGCGTTAAAATATTTAGAAGTGCCCCGCAGGATTCATCCGCAAATGGCAAGTTCGCCAGGTCTCCTAAGAAGAATAGCGCTTCGTTCCCAAAATGAACTGACGCTTGATGAATGCCTTCTTTGGCAATATCCATGCCGCATAAAGGTGCCTGTACATTCTTAGAGAACCACGATAAATGGCTGCCTTCCCCGCATCCGATATCAACAATAAACTTCTCTTCGCCTGCAGAAAGATAGGGCAAGATTGCCGCTAATAGTGGCTCAAAGAAACCACTCTGCGCCAGTTCATAGCGGTTCTGGAACAACGTCGTATCATAATCTGTATTCGCATTTTGCTTCATGAGATGCAAAGTGCCTTTTTTCGAAATATTAAACCGATGCCCCTTCTTGCAGACCACGCTATGATTTTTCAGCAGAAACCATCGCATCATGGCAATAAGGACATCGAAATGCTTGTAAATGTTGGTTCATAAATTGCTCGGCCCAATCGATTTTCTTAATGGCCGCAGTTGGTGCTTCCTGTTTTGTCATTCGACACACTCTTTCTAGTTTTCTCCATTTCAGTATAGCACATTCAGTTATCCCCTGCTGTAATCGTGAAACAGGATAAATCAGTCTGTTTTGAGTTTTTTCAGGAGAGTGCTACAATTAATTTACGAAAAGAAAACGAAAAAATCTGAGGAGAGGGAGAAACTATATGTCACAAAAAATTCCAGTTACTATCGTCAGCGGCTTCCTTGGCGCTGGGAAAACGACTTTAATCAACAAAGTTTTAAAAGAAAAACATGGCGAACATATCGCTGTTGTCATTAACGAATTCGGTGAAATCGGTGTAGACCATCAATTCGTTCTTGACGTTGAAGAAGAAATCTATCAAATGGATAACGGCTGCCTCTGCTGCACGCTTCGTACAGACATTGCCGATATGTTGAAATCCATCTTAATGGTCAAAGAACAAAACGGCATTCGCGTGGACCGCGTGTTATTTGAAACAACAGGGCTTGCGGATCCAGCTCCAATCGCACAAACCTTTATTAATGTGCCATTCCTAAACGAGCACTTTATCTTAGATGCGGTATTAACCGTTGTGGATGCTAAAAACTTCCTATACCAAACAGTGCATCAACCGGAGCCAGCAAAACAAGTTGGATTCGCAGATAAAATTTTCATGTCAAAACATAGCTTAGTAGACGAAACCATCTACGCAAAAGTGATTAACGAAGTTCGTAGCATCAATGCTTTTGCGGAAATCCAAGACCTTGACGCACGTCCTGTTCATATGAGCGACATGTTCGACTTGAATTGTTCTACGCATCTGAGAAAGAAAAATCTTAGAAATGCAAGAACACGCCGAAGAAGAATATTGCGAAGAATGTGGCCATACACATGCACACGGTGACCACGATCACGAGCATCATCATCATGATCACGACCACCACAATCACGGCCATGAGCATGAACATCATGCCCACGACCATGAACACCATGACCATGAGCACGAACATCATCATCACCATAGTCATAGCCACCATAGCGGTATTAACTCATTCGTGATCGAGACTGAAAAACCATTAGTCCTCGCGAACATTAACGAATGGTTGAACGAGCTTGTCTATATTTACGGGCCAGAATTATACCGTTACAAAGGAATCTTAAACGTGGAAGGATTAGATTACCAAATCATCTTCCAAGGGGTTCAAATGAGCTTTGATATCTCAAGAGGTCGCGACTGGAAGGATACAAAACGCGGCTCAACATTGGTCTTCATCGGAAAGAACCTTCCAGAAAACCAATTACGCGAAAGCTTTATTAAATGTACTGAAAAATAAATCAAACGAAAAGGCCGTCCTGCTTGGACGACCTTTTTCTTTTAATAGAATATTCTACGATAAACCCTCCGACAAAAAATCCCATTATAATCACCTTGTATCATACACAAAAGAAGGCCAAGACTCCTCTTGACCTTCTTCATTTACTGTTTTATTTTCCAAGTTCATCTAATAGTTCTTGATGTTTTCGGCGCCAATCTGCCTTCTCTTCTTCGGTAATTTCACGAAGAACGCGGCATGGATTGCCGACCGCAATCACATTACTTGGAATGTCTTTTGTTACCACAGAGCCAGACCCGATGACCGTATTATCGCCAATCGTCACTCCTGGATTCACCGTCACATTGGCTCCGAGCCATACACTATTGCCAATCGTAATCGGCATGCCAAATTCTGGACCCGCATTGCGTGTTTCGGCATCGGTTGGATGTCCTGGCGTCACAAGCGATACATGCGGACCGAACATGCAGTTGTCCCCAATCGTAATCGGAGCTACATCTAATAACGTACAGTCAAAATTCGCATAGAAGCCTTCCCCAATCGTTGTATGCACTCCGTAGTCCACATAGACGGGTTGCTCCATGTAAATCTTCTCGCCTGTTTTTCCAAATAACTGTTTTAATAACGCGCGTCTTCCTTCGAAATCATCGAAGTCCAAACGATTGTATTGTTGCGCTAGTTTTTTCCCTTTAATGGATAAGTCTCTTAGCCCTTCTGTGAGAGACGGAATATATAAGTCTCCGGTGAGCATACGTTCTTTCATGGTTTTCATTCTGTTTCCTCCGCTTCCACAAACGCCTTTGCCTGAACCATTCGTTTTTCGAGTTCTAACAAGTCAATAAAGCGTGCTTGTCGGGCGAATTCTTTCTCCCCAACCATCAAGAGAACGGCCGGTACTGTTAACACTTCATAGCGGCTGGCCACTTCGGGATGAAGAGTGGCATCAATTTCTTCTACTGGAACCTTATACTCTTTGGCAAGTTCCTTTACTCGTGGTTTAATCGCATGACACACCCCACATGTTTGCATGGATATATATATGATTTTTTTACTTCGTCCATTTTCTCACCTCACTTCTATCATACCCGATAGTCATGAAATTCTTGCAAACTTTGCTCACGGCTCACTTTTTAGTAGAAAACACTTAACAAAACCGCGTCTTGATTGTGTATAATGGAAGAGTTAAGTCCAGATGAAAAATCAGAAAGTGAGTGAAACAATGGGACGTAAATGGGCAAATATTGTCGAAAAGAAAACAAAATTAGATGCTAAATAACAGTAAAAATCTACGCTAAATTCGGGATTGAAATCTATGTAGCTGCAAAACAAGGGGAACCAGATCCTCATTCAAACCAAAAAAATTAAAATTCGTTATTGACCGTGCTAAAACTTATAATGTACCACGTCATATCATCGAACGTGCGATTGAAAAAGCTAAAAGGTGGCGGCGATGGCGACTACCAAGAACTCCGTTACGAAGGTTTCGGACCAAACGGCTCTATGATTATCGTAGATGCCTTTAACAAATAACGTAAACCGTACAGCAGCTGACGTACGTGCCGCATACAGCAAAAAACGGCGGGTAAACATGGGTGCACCAGGTTCTGTAACTTACTTATTTGACCACACAGCAATCTTTCGGTATCGCAAACAAAGATGCTGACGAATTATTAGAACAATTAATGGAAGCAGAAGTGGACGTTCGTGACGTTGTCCAAGAAGACGACCAAGCGATTGTTTACGCTGAACCAAACGACTTCACACACTGTTCGTAAAGCATTAGAAGACTTTAGGTATTACTGAATTCACAGTGAGTGAAATCGAAATGATTCCTCAATCAGAAGTGACACTTGAAGGCGATGACTTACGTTTATTCGAACGTATGATTAACGCTCTAGAAGACAACGAAGACGTTCAAAAAGTGTACCACAACGTAAACTTAGAAGATTAATAATAGAAAAAGCAACATGTAACATACTAAGTTACATGTTGCTTTTTTGTTTCCTTTTTATTTGAGAACCCAGTTCCATCAGGTTCTTATCTCGAGGGGCACTTCACTCAGGTAGCACCTCATTAACTTTTCAGCAAAAAGGACAAAACAGGACACAAAAAGCTCCATGGATTCTATAGTAGGAACAATAGCGTGTGCATTCAATGTGAATTACTGCTGCTTGGGAATTTATTTCCTAGCGGCAGTTTGAAGCTTGAAAGGAATTGAGACGTAAGGCTCAATCCGGTGCAGCTATTGTCACTACTATAAAGATATCCATAGGAGCTTATAGTGTCCTATTTTAACATCAAAGATGTTTCGAGTAGGTTTTGCCCTATTTAAATTATTTATTTTGCACATACTGTTCAAGGCGGTAGCTTCCTGCTGTAAGATAGACACCTGCCATCGCAAGGATAACCCAGACTGCTGGGAAGATTGTCTGAAGGTCAATCGCCTTGTACAACCAGTAAAATGGGCTGATATAAGCCACGATATGGAGCCAACTTCCGTCTACAAAATCCCCAAACGCCGCTGGCATTCCAAGCCCCGCCATTATCATTACAAAAAGAATTCCAAATGTCGTTGCATGTCCTGGTATCTTGAAAATTCTAAAAAAGAATAAATTTAGGCAAAGACTGTAAAAAATCGTTACAGCTAATAATCCCGTGAATACACCCCAGTTTCATTTCTGGAACCAAACCAGAAAGCTGCATCAATGCCATAAGTGCGATATTCGCGACAAAGATAAAGACAAAGTATGCCAATAAGAACGAGAGCATGATTTCCATATTCGAACGCGGAGATACGACAGAGCGTTTCAATACATGAGTCTTCTTAAAGTTAATCCAGTCGGAAGAAATCACCGACGCATTCATGATGACATAAAATAGAAGTATAAAGCATTACGACTCCGGTTGCTACACTCGTCTTCGTTTCTTCGCTGACCACCACCATTTGATTGTCACCCACAGGTAAAATCTCTTCTTTCGTCAACACACCAACTTCTTGCAGTTTTGCATTCAGCATGACTTCTTTTAGCACCTTCGTCAATTGCGCATCGAGAAGAAAATCTCTTGTGCCGCGTTGCGTATTCAAAGATGTGAATCGTCGGTACTTGCCCTTTTTTGCCTGCTGTAAATAATTTGCTGGCACTTGGTAAATGACCGTCATTTCGCCTCTTTTTCAAGGCTTCTTTGGCACTTTCTAAATCAAAATATACATTTTCTTCTCTGATATACTCTGCGATCAATTCTTGGTACTCATCATTTCCCTCTTCAAACACAAAGGCAACCGTTTTTGCCACCGTACTTGGTGCTGTGGTATCCACTGTTCCTTGTGATGCAATCATTATTCCATTGACTAAAGCTGGCATCCCAATCATCATAAAGAGAATCAGCGGCATCTTCAATAATCGTTTCAAATGAAAGATTGTCATTCTGATAAGATTCATTGACGTGCCTCCTTTCTCTTCAATGACCAGTTAAAGACTAGCCCTAACACTAAAATAATAGGGGAAGCAACCATAGCCATCTCCTCTCATCGACACGCCATTCATCACATCGATAAATGGGGTATAAATAAATTGTCGAAACGGATTTCCGCTTAGGAAACTAAAGGTTGAACTAATACGATCTAGTGGGATGACACCCGACAAGAGCATGTACCCCAAGTTGATTCCAGTAGAGAAGGCTGGTAAATTCTTCTCGGTAACAAAATTGCCGATTAAATTTCCAAGTGCATTAAAGACTAAACTATAGAAAACGACGAGAACAATAATGCTACCGAAGTTCCCCCCAAAAGTCGTTGGATCAAGAATCTTCCACAGGCCAATATACACGAATGACAATAGAGTCGTCATCATCATATTCACGGCTAAATCGAGTCTGTCTTTTTCTGAAATGCTAAATGGCAATACGTCCAAGCGTTTACGAAGCCCTCTCAGTTCCTTTTGTACTCCAAAACGCATCGCAGTTTCAAGGAACATGATAAATAGAAATCCCAAACCTGTAATCGCGTAGTGTTGGTTCGCAGTCACTTGTGATTCTGCTTCCACCTGTTCCGTCTCAAAAGCTCCCGCCAGAATATCCTGTTGTAAGGATGCAAGCATCCCCGCTACTTGTTCTGGTGTAATCGATGCATTTTGACTTTCTGCTACAGCATTCATCACGGAACTTGCTTCTAACAGTTCTGAAGTGATTGTTTGAAAGAGTGATTGATACACCGCAAATGACGTATTCGATGTTCTACCCTGATTTCTCAAGGGTAATCGGAGTTGCTTGCGAACGCGTTTGAATCGATTCTGTGAAATCCGAAGGAATCGTCGCAATGACTTTGGCGTTTTCTTTCACACTTGTCAGCGCAATTTGTTTTTCCTCAGTAAGCTTTTCAAACAATGCAACAACTTGTTCTCCGTAAGCGCCTTTGTCTTGATTATCGATATAAATCTTCGTTTCTATCGTTAAATTAGATGGATTGAAGGCACTCTTTGTGGAAAACGCCAAGAAAAGCGTTAAAAGAAATGGCATTAAGACCAGCATCAAAAGCGCTGGAATGGACTTCAGAGAGGATATTAAATTGGCTTTAATATAACGAATGTATCTCATAAGTCCTCCTTAATCACGAAGCGTCTTCCCTGTTAATTGTAAGAACGCCTCTTCTAATGTCGTTTCTTTTACGTTGACGGATTTAATCACGAGTTGTGCCTGTTCGACTTGCTCAATCAATTTCATCATTGAGAAAATCGTTTGATCAATCGTGAGGGCTATGTCTTGGCCATCAACGGTTACAAATTGAATGCCGTTTTCGCTGTTCTTCAATACTTCATCAAATCCAGCAGGCACGCGATCCAATGTGAGGGCCACCGTTTGTGTATGCCCCACGAGTTTTTTCACTTCTTCTTTTGTGCCATATGCTACTTCTTCTCCTAAATCGAGAATGAAGACGCGTTTACACAAGGTTTCGATTTCTTCCATGTAATGCGAAGTATAAAGAATCGTTGTTCCTTGTTCGGCAAGAGATTGAATATAGTCGAAGATATGTTGACGCGACTGCGCATCGACCCCTACAGTTGGTTCATCTAAAATCAAAATCGAAGGATTATGCAACATCGCAACGGCAATATTCAATCGACGTTTCATCCCACCAGAGTAGTTTTTCACTTTTTCTTTCTTCTTATCGGTAAGACCTGCCACTTCTAATAACTTCTCAATTTGGTTCTTTAACTCTGCTCTAGCTAAGCCATAGAGTCCTCCGAAGTATTCTAAGTTATCGACTGCATTCAATTCCTCAAGCAGCGCGATATCTTGTGGCACTAAGCCTAATTGTTTTCGAATTTCTACTTTGTCGGTTTTAATCGACTTTCCATTAATGAAAATCTCACCGCTATCCATCGATTGAATCCCTGTCAGAATATCAATCAATGTACTTTTTCCCTGCTCCATTAGGTCCAAGTAATCCGAATAGTTCGCCCTTCCATAATTTCAAAGGAAACATTTTGTAGGACTTTATGTCGTCCGTAAGATTTAGTTACGTCTTTAATTTCAATCATATGTACACCTCTTTATCGAATAAATGAAAGGATTGCTATTAATAAACAAAGAACTATCGCGACGATTTTTTCCTCTTTTAAATCTTTAGGGGTCTTCTTGGATTCGTTCATTTGTTTATCCTCCTACTTGTTTGTATCCTTATCATAGCAAACACCCATCGGAGTCTATAGTCCAAAACGTCATCACGTATCGTGACTAAAGTCATGTTTTCTATAAAAAATGCCCCGACTCTTTCAGATTCTATACTCCATGGTGGTTTGTCTGAAAAAATCGGAGCAGTCTTAATTATTGTTTGAGTTTGTTTTCGTACGCGAAAATCACAAGTTGCGTGCGGTCACGAAGTTCTAATTTTGATAGAATCGTACTAATATTATTTTTTACGGTTCCTTCTGATAAGAAGAGCGTTTGTGCGATTTCCTTATTGCTTAATCCTTGCGCCACTTGCTGGATGAGTTCCACCTCACGCGGTGTGAGTCCCCATTTCTCCGCATCAAAGGTTGCAGGCTTCTCAACGGTTGTATTCGTTAGTAGCGCTTCTGAAATCACCGTATCCATCACGACTTTCCCAGACAGAGCGACTTTAATCCCGTCAAGAATCCCCTCTGGACTACTGTCTTTTAATAAATACCCCGAAGCACCATTTTGCACAGCTTCGACGATATATTCGGTATCTTGGAAGGTCGTCACAATCAACACCTTCACCTCTGGAAAGGCTTCTTTAATCAGCTTCGTTCCTTCGATTCCGTTACTCTCAGGCATGCGAATATCCATCAAGACGACATCAGGTTGATGCTCCTTGCAGGCTTCAAAGGCCGCACGTCCACTCTCTGCTAAAGCGAGGACTTCGACATTACCGCTCGATTCAAGCATGATTTTTAAACCGGTACGAATCAACATTTCATCGTCGGCAATAATAAGTTTGATTGGGTTTGTCATGGTTCTCCTCGTTTCTATTGTTTTTCTTTATTCGGTAGGATCATTTGCACGGTCACGCCAGGATTGGACGCCTTAATGGCAACAGATCCGCCTTCTCCTCTCAGGCGTTCTTGAAGTGATTTAAGTCCGCCTTTTGGAGCTAAATCGGCCGCTCCTGTTCCGTTATCCTTAATCGTCACGACTAATTGCGATGGATTATACATCAACAGCACGGTAATGCGTGTGGCTTGTCCGTGTCGCATCGCGTTTGTAATCGCCTCTTGGACCCCACGGAAGATGCTGAGTTCTGCCTCACTTGATAGCGTGAAGGTTGGCTCATTTTTTCTAAACTGAATATCGATGCCGCTGTTGACTTGTACCTCGTGGAAAAATTCTTCCAGCGCAATATCCAACTGCTTCTTATCCATTTGCTCTGGCTTCAAGTCATGAACAATTTTACGCACTTCTTGCAATCCTTCAACGGCAAAATCACGCAGTCCTTCGCTCATTTGTTGAATCGGCGAATTTTGTTGCTTGGCCAGTTGCGAAATCGCACCTAGCTGAATAATAATCGTGGATAGACTGTGTCCCACAGAATCGTGAATCTCACGAGAAATTCGGTTTCGCTCTTGTAGCGTGAAGATTTCCTTCATTGTCCCCATTTTATATTGGGCTTGTTGCAAGTCATAGCGTTGCTCGCTGAGTTTTTGCTCGGCTTTTTCCAACTCTTCTTGCAGCGCTCTTCTCTCTTCCAAAATATGATTTCCATAGGAGAAGAATAAAAGGAAGAACAAGGTCATGACAACTTGAATACTATCGCCTTTTTGAACGGCTGGAACGATAACGACTGCTCCTAATAGGAACTGTAGTATCAATGCATTTCTAAAGGAGAACCGTAAACTAACCTCAAAACAGAGAAGAAGAATCAGTCCTGTAAAAATAGTGTTGAAATACAAACAGAGGAGGATGACTGCGATGCCTTCAATCAGGATGTACCACTGATATTTCAATGAATAATAGCCAAGTTGCACAAGCGCGATAAATCCAAAGAAGAAGGCAATGTCTCCTGCGTTCATATTCGGTAGTTGCGACCATTCAAAAAGCGCAAAAAGAATGAAACCATACCGAATAATGAATCTTACCCATTGATCGACTTTTCATGATTTCACCCCTTTGTCATTACTGATTTAATAAAAAAATAAAAATGCAATAAAAATTATTGAGAAAAATGCATCGAGATAGATGCAAAAATATTGTTGTTATAATAACGATACATCCCAACGATTGGAATCGTTAATGGAACGTACATCAATGCCGCAGTCCAGTCAACTCCCCTGCAGCATCTTTTTGATAGCGCATGAAGTAGCACGAATAGAAACGCTGAAATAAACGTTAATACGTGAATATTGAGTGATTTCTTAAATGAACCAATGATGGCTTCACGAAACACCAATTCTTCTAAAATTGGCGCCACAACGCATACTAGAACAAACATGGTCACTGCATTGTTTGCGCTCATCATCTTCTCGATTTGTTCTTGGTTATCCGACGTCACTTCTCCAATCAACTGAGCGACTGCAATTGCTAATCCGATTCGAAGTGCGTATCCAATCGCCAAATCTCGAATAAACGGACGCTTGATGAAGTTTTTGAACCCTTCCACAAGCTTCTCGCGGAACAATGCCACCCCAACCACTGTTGAAACCAATTGAAGGATCAGGTAGGCATTTGTATCAACACTTGGCCCGAAGACGTATAACGAATAAAGAACGCCGGGAAAACCATCAAGTTTAAAAAGTAAACAACCCATAATAGAACCGCATTTTTCTTCATAGAACACCTCTAGTCATCGGTAAAACGTACCGGTTTTGTATTTTTAATACTGTAAATTTTTTCAATTTGTCCATCCGACCAGACAATACCGTGAAGCGCGCCACCAAAAACAGCTCCGCCATCAATCCCGATTTTACCGTCCTGTTGCCATAATTTCATAAAGTCACCATCTTCGTTTAAGCCACGTAAAGGTGTGTGTCCGAAGATAATCGTTTTGCCCGTGTTATTAACCCCTGTATGGAACGGTTCACGAATCCAGTAGAAGTCTTTTGGCTCCGTGTCGTGCCAGTCGTCCAAGCGTAAATCTACCCCGGCATGTGCTAAGAGTAAATCTCCTTCATCAATATAGAGGGGACGTTCTCTTAGGAAAGCTATCAGTTCCGGATATTGCGCTTTAATCGCTTCTGCATCCTCTACGGGATTTACCGGAGTATCTTGAGGACGTCCGAGTAAGTCATTAATCGTTGTATCTCCGTTGTTTCTTAAGTAATGTGGAAAACGTCCCTCTGGATCATCGATAAACGCAAGAAACATGACTTCATGGTTTCCCATCATATACCAAGCATTTTTTTCTTTGGCATATTTCATCCCTGTAAGGACACTTCGTTTATTGTCGGGACCACGGTCAATCAAGTCTCCCATGAAGACAAGCTGCTGAGTTTCCTCATCCCAGTTTTGAAGCATTTCTTCCATCATGTCTGCTTCACCGTGAATGTCTCCTATAATAAAATATTTTTTCTTCATCTATTCCACCTCAAATAACTATCATACTGTTCATTATAGCAAATAACCCCCTGAATATGAAAGAAGCTTCTTTTAAAACAAAAAGAAGATCGAACTATCGCCCGATCTTAAGTCTTTAAAAGGATTCATTATGCTTCTTGTTTACGAAAGACTAAGAAACTAGCTACAATCGCTGCTAGTGCACCTAAAACAAGAATAAAAGGATTCTCCAATGTTCCTGTATTTGGTAACTCTGGACGTTTTTGGTTCCTCTGTTGTCGTTGTTTGTGGTGTAACGGTTGTTGTCGTTGTTCCTTCCGTCGTTGTTCCTTCCGTCGTTGTTTCTTCCGTTGTCGTTGTTACAGTAGTCACTTCCGTTGTCGTTGACTCTGTGGTTGTTGTAGCAGTGGTTGTCGTTTCTGTTGTACTTGTAGTGGTGGTCGTCGTAGTAGTAGTCGTTGTAGTTACTGGCTTTTCACCATCAGCAAGCCCAATCCCTGTTAACATTTTATACGTCACATCTGTAGAAATCGCATCGTCTAACTCCTCAGCTGTAATCGTAATTCGGTTCTGAGGATTTTTTTACTTGATTTGCTAATTGAACTTTATAGTCTATAAAAAAATAATTTTATCCGTTGAATTGATTTTTAACTTTGATTCCAGTAGGAGTGATTTCATAATCACTTTCTGAAAGAAATCCAGCTGATTTCCAAGGATAAGTTGATTCTAATAACTCTACACGTAATGAACCTGGTACATACGTTTGATTTGCATCCCATACATCTTTAATTTCAATATTCGATAAAGTCTTTCTAGCATAGTTCAAACGAGCCCACCAGTGAACTTGTTCAGCATTATCTGCTTGTTGAGCCCCCCATTTAGCCGCCATTTCGTTTGGTCCTGGCATTGGTAAAGGTTTAATTTTTTTGAGTAATCACTGTTCCATTGAAATCTAATTCTTGAGTTGTATCCGCAAGTCGATCATCTGAAGCCCAGAACACTTCAACAGAAAGTTCCATGTTCTTTTTCAAATAGTTTTCTTCAAAATATGAACTAAACGTCACTGTTACAGTTCCTTCAGCCGCACTCACTTTTGCATTGGCCACGACTTGATTCGCCTTATTATAAACTGGAAATGAATAATCCGATTGTAGACGAATTGGCGCTTTTAAATTGAATTGTAATGTATCATTTTCGTTGATCGTTACCTCATCTGGAAAATCAACTTGGAATGTTAATCCCCATCGTCCATAAATATCTGAAGCATCTCCCGTTACTGTCACTTTGGGATTCGTTACTTTTAAAGTAGTCCCTTCCTTTTGAACCTCAACTGCATTTACTTTTGCAGAAAAGACGAGCACTACTAAACTTAATAATGCTACGATAGAATATAAAAATCTTTTTCATAAATATCTCCTTATATTTTTTTATTAAGATTATATTCATAATTTTAATTGATTATTACATTTTTTTATATAATCGAATTGTGAATTTTATATGAAAAGAGGCAAGAAATGAAAATTCATTTCTTGCCTCTATAATTGCTTGATCTATTTTTTTCTAAGCTACTTGCCGGGATTGAACCGGCGACCTCCACCTTACCAAGGTGACGCTCTACCGACTGAGCTAAAGCAGCATTTTTGGGTAAAAAGAACTCCCGCCAGTAGGACTCGAACCTACGACATCATGATTAACAGTCATGCGCTACTACCAACTGAGCTATGGCGGAAAAAAATAATAAAGCGTGGCAACGTCCTACCCTCGCAGGAGAAACCCCCAACTACTATCGGCGCTAAGAAGCTTTAACTTCTGTGTTCGAGATGGGAACAGGTGTATCCTTCTTGCCATCGTCACCACACTTTTATTTCTGAAAAACTTTCGTTCTTTCAAAACTGAATCTATATCCAACTCCATCAATTCACCAGCTATACAACTCGTGGTTAAGTCCTCGACCGATTAGTACTAGTCCGCTCCATGCCTCGCGGCACTTCCACTTCTAGCCCTATCTACCTGATCGTCTCTCAGGGGTCTTACTCATTTTAAAATGATGGGAAATCTCATCTCGAGGGGCTTCACGCTTAGATGCTTTCAGCGTTTATCCCGTCCACACATAGCTACCCAGCGATGCTCTTGGCAGAACAACTGGTACACCAGCGGTGTGTCCATCCCGGTCCTCTCGTACTAAGGACAGCTCCTCTCAAATTTCCAACGCCCGCGACGGATAGGGACCGAACTGTCTCACGACGTTCTGAACCCAGCTCGCGTACCGCTTTAATGGGCGAACAGCCCAACCCTTGGGACCGACTTCAGCCCCAGGATGCGATGAGCCGACATCGAGGTGCCAAACCTCCCCGTCGATGTGAACTCTTGGGGAGATAAGCCTGTTATCCCCAGGGTAGCTTTTTATCCGTTGAGCGATGGCCCTTCCATACGGTACCACCGGATCACTAAGCCTCGATCTTTTCGTCCCTGCTCGACTTGTTGGTCTCGCAGTCAAGCTCCCTTCTGCCTTTACACTCTTCGAATGATTTCCAACCATTCTGAGGGAACCTTTGGGCGCCTCCGTTACATTTTTAGGAGGCGACCGCCCCAGTCAAACTGCCCGTCTGACACTGTCTCCCACCCCCGGTTAGGGGTGCGGGTTAGAGTGGTCATGTCACAAGGGTAGTATCCCACTGTTGCCTCCTCCGAAACTGGCGTCCCGGATTCTTCAGCTCCTACCTATCCTGTACATGTGACACAAACACTCAATATCAAACTACAGTAAAGCTCCATGGGGTCTTTCCGTCCTGTCGCGGGTAACCTGCATCTTCACAGGTACTATAATTTCACCGAGTCTCTCGTTGAGACAGTGCCCAGATCGTTACGCCTTTCGTGCGGGTCGGAACTTACCCGACAAGGAATTTCGCTACCTTAGGACCGTTATAGTTACGGCCGCCGTTTACTGGGGCTTCAATTCAAAGCTTCGCTTGCGCTAACCTCTCCTCTTAACCTTCCAGCACCGGGCAGGCGTCAGCCCCTCATACGTCATCTTTCGATTTTTGCAGAGACCTGTGTTTTTGATAAACAGTCGCCTGGGCCTATTCACTGCGGCTGGTATTGCTACCAGCACCCCTTCTCCCCGAAGTTACGGGGTCATTTTGCCGAGTTCCTTAACGAGAGTTCGCTCGCTCACCTTAGGATTCTCTCCTCAACTACCTGTGTCGGTTTGCGGTACGGGTCCCTATAAATCTTGCTAGAAGCTTTTCTCGGCAGTGTGACATCAGAAACTTCGGTACTAAACTTCCCTCCCCGTTACAGCTTGTCGCATCCGTGATAAGCATTTGACTCATCAGCCGACTCACTGCTTGGGCGTACACTTCCAGTCGTACGCTTTTTCTTAGCCTCCTGCGTCCCTCCATTGCTCAAACGATTTATAGAAGTACAGGAATATCAACCTGTTGTCCATCGACTACGCCTATCGGCCCTCGCCTTAGGTCCCTGACTAACCCTGGGAGGACGAGCCTTCCCCAGGAAACCTTAGTTATTCGGTGGACGGGATTCTCACCCGTCTTTCGCTACTCATACCGGCATTCTCACTTCTAAGCGCTCCACATGTCCTTACGATCATGCTTCACCGCCCTTAGAACGCTCTCCTACCACTGGACCATAAGGTCCAATCCACAGCTTCGGTAATCTGTTTAGCCCCTGTTACATTTTTTCGGCGCAGGGTCACTCGACTAGTGAGCTATTACGCACTCTTTGAATGATGGCTGCTTCTAAGCCAACATCCCTAGTTGTCTGTGCAACCCCACATCCTTTTCCACTTAACAGATATTTTGGGACCTTAGCTGGTGGTCTGGGCTGTTTCCCTTTCGACTACGGATCTTATCACTCGCAGTCTGACTCCCGGATATAAATACATGGCATTCGGAGTTTATCTGAATTCGGTAACCTGAGATGGGCCCCCTAGTCCAAACAGTGCTCTACCTCCACGATTCTCACTTCCGAGGCTAGCCCTAAAGCTATTTCGGAGAGAACCAGCTATCTCCAAGTTCGATTGGAATTTCTCCGCTACCCACACCTCATCCAAGCACTTTTCAACGTGCCCTGGTTCGGTCCTCCAGTGCGTTTTACCGCACCTTCAACCTGGACATGGGTAGATCACTTGGTTTCGGGTCTACGTCCACATACTTCATGCGCCCTATTCAGACTCGCTTTCGCTACGGCTCCGACTCTTCATCTTAACCTCGCATGTAAACGTAACTCGCCGGTTCATTCTACAAAAGGCACGCCATCACCCATTAACGGGCTCTGACTACTTGTAAGCACACGGTTTCAGGTACTCTTTCACTCCCCTCCCGGGGTTCTTTTCACCTTTCCCTCACGGTACTGGTTCACTATCGGTCACTAGGTAGTATTTAGCCTTGCCAGATGGTCCTGGCGGATTCCGACGGGATTCCTCGTGTCCCGCCGTACTCAGGATGCTAGTAGAGTTCGTCAAGATGTCGCGTACAGGATTGTCACCTTCTGTGATGGGCCTTTCCAGACCACTTCCGCTATCTTGATGTCTTCTCACGTTCTAGTCTCTACAACCCCAACAAGCAAGCTCGTTGGTTTGGGCTCCTCCTGTTTCGCTCGCTGCCACTCAGGGAATCGATTTTTTTCTTTCTCTTCCTGCAGGTAATGAGATGTTTCAGTTCCCTGCGTGTACCTCCCAATGAGCTATGTATTCACTCATTGGTAACACCCTATGAAAGGTGCTGGGTTCTCCCATTCGGAAATCTTTGGATCTTAGCTTACTTACAGCTCCCCAAAGCATATCGGTGTTAGTTCCGTCCTTCTTCGGCTCCTAGTACCAAGGCATCCACCGTGCGCCCTTATTCACTTAACCGTTGGTTAAATGTCGCATAGCGTTGCGTTTTGTTAAAAAACTCTTTTCGTTAGATCTTACTCTAACTCTCGGTAAATTAATTGGTTATTTGTTGTGATATAGTATTCAGTTTTCAAAGAACAAAATTCTCTGCTATTTCTAGCAGATATGGAGACTAGCGGGATCGAACCGCTGACCTCCTGCGTGCAAAGCAGGCGCTCTCCCAGCTGAGCTAAGCCCCCTAAATTCAAACTAATGGGCCTAAATGGACTCGAACCATCGACCTCACGCTTATCAGGCGTGCGCTCTAACCAGCTGAGCTATAGGCCCTTGTTCGCATTTAGAACTTTTGTTTTGAGAAGTTTAACCTCTCAAAACTAAACAAAGAAGTCTAAACCCTGTAGGGTTCCGTATTACCTAGAACATCTTTCGACATTCTGGTTTATCCTTAGAAAGGAGGTGATCCAGCCGCACCTTCCGATACGGCTACCTTGTTACGACTTCACCCCAATCATCTATCCCACCTTAGGCGGCTGGCTCCAAAATGGTTACCCTCACCGACTTTGGGTGTTAGCAAACTCGTGGTGTGACGGGCGGTGTGTACAAGACCCGGGAACGTATTCACCGCGGCGTGCTGATCCGCGATTACTAGCGATTCCGGCTTCATGTAGGCGAGTTGCAGCCTACAATCCGAACTGAGAATGGCTTTAAGAGATTCGCTTACCCTCGCGAGTTCGCTGCTCGTTGTACCATCCATTGTAGCACGTGTGTAGCCCAAGTCATAAGGGGCATGATGATTTGACGTCATCCCCACCTTCCTCCGGTTTGTCACCGGCAGTCTCACTAGAGTGCCCAACTCAATGCTGGCAACTAGTAATAAGGGTTGCGCTCGTTGCGGGACTTAACCCAACATCTCACGACACGAGCTGACGACAACCATGCACCACCTGTCACTTTGTCCCCGAAGGAAAGCTCTATCTCTAGAGTGGTCAAAGGATGTCAAGACTTGGTAAGGTTCTTCGCGTTGCTTCGAATTAAACCACATGCTCCACCGCTTGTGCGGGTCCCCGTCAATTCCCTTTGAGTTTCAACCTTGCGGTCGTACTCCCCAGGCGGAGTGCTTAATGCGTTAACTGCAGCACTGAAGGGCGGAAACCCTCCAACACTTAGCACTCATCGTTTACGGCGTGGACTACCAGGGTATCTAATCCTGTTTGCTACCCACGCTTTTCGAGCCTCAGCGTCAGTTACAGACCAGAGAGTCGCCTTCGCCACTGGTGTTCCTCCATATATCTACGCATTTCACCGCTACACATGGAATTCCACCTCCTCTTCTGCACTCAAGTTCCCCAGTTTCCAATGACCCTCCCCGGTTGAGCCGGGGCTTTCACATCAGACTTAAGGAACCGCCTGCGCTCGCTTTTACGCCCAATAAATCCGGACAACGCTTGCCACCTACGTATTACCGCGGCTGCTGGCACGTAGTTAGCCGTGGCTTTCTGGTTAGATACCGTCAAGGCGCTAACAGTTACTCTAGCACTTGTTCTTCTCTAACAACAGAGTTTTTACGATCCGAAAACCTTCTTCACTCACGCGGCGTTGCTCCGTCAGACTTGCGTCCATTGCGGAAGATTCCCTACTGCTGCCTCCCGTAGGAGTTTGGGCCGTGTCTCAGTCCCAATGTGGCCGATCACCCTCTCAGGTCGGCTATGCATCACGGCCTTGGTGAGCCGTTACCTCACCAACTAGCTAATGCACCGCGGGTCCATCCATCAGCAGAAGCTTGCGCCTCTTTTCCTCTTCAAGCCATGCGGCTCGAAGACCTATGCGGTTTTAGCATCCGTTTCCGGATGTTATCCCCTCTGATGGGCAGGTTACCCACGTGTTACTCACCCTGTTCGCCACTAGATTGACCAGTGCAAGCACCGGTCGCTCTCGTTCGACTTGCATGTATTAGGCACGCCGCCAGCGTTCGTCCTGAGCCAGGATCAAACTCTCATGAAAAATTTGAATTTTCATGAGCTTTGAAAAGCTCATTTTAATTACTGACTTATTGTATCTCTTTAAGAGATAAGAAATTGTTGTTTCTTCATTATAAATAATGAAGTCCCTACACATTTGGTTCGTCTTCTTTGTTCAGTTTTTCAAAGGTCAATCGTTGTTTTTTTGCAACAACTCCTATATCCTATCATAGGACATTTTTACTGTCAACAGATTTCATCCATCTTTTTGGAAGATTTTTTTGAAACAGTTTTAAAAGCGAACGTTCGCTTAACAGTGATATTAATTTATCATAACTAGTTTGTGATTTCAACTAAAATGCTACTGTTTTCATTAAAAATTTTCTTTTCTAAATGAATAAGTTTCTGAAAAGAAATCATTTCTACTTTTTTTGAATTAAAAAAAGACCTTGAATAACAAAGGTCTCTTTATCTCATTTAGTATGTTAAGAACAATCTATTCAAAATCCTCTAGCCATTCTTTTTTTAATATTTTTCTCTAGATTTTTTTCTGACGCTTTATCTTCTTCTAATTTTTGGCATCATTACAAATGCATCTCCAAAACTATCTAAATCATACTCATCATTTTGAAATTCCTCTTTGATTTCTTCTGGAACTTCCAATTTTTTTCTTTTTGAATAAATCATCTCTTTTTGACGAATAGACATTCCTATTCTCCTTTCGCCACAAGTTCTTTAAATACTTTTTATTTTTTCTAATAATACCGTATTTTTTTATTCACTCTGGCAAATGCTGCGGCGTCTCTCATCAATTCTTTTACTTCTTCACTTGAAGAGTCATTCACATAAGCGTTCTCTGCTTGTAAATATTTGATACGAGCTAAATAGTATGTAACATGATTTTCACTACAGATTGTAATTCCGCGTCTGAGTAAGACATCGCTAGTATCATATTCTTTAATTTTTGCATAGAAAGTTCCACCATAATATAGAACTGTTAACACACGACAGACATCTTCAATAGATTCAATTGTATGATTATCGATTTGGTGGATGGCTTTTTCAAAGAAGTATTCGGCCTTATCATAGTCTCCCTGATTCATATAAATAAGTCCGATTCCCGTATACGCTAAGAAAATATATTTATTATCCACATCAGAATGATCTGCTAACAATTGATTGAAGTAGAAAAAGCTATCTGTACTTTCTTTTTCTAATAAGGTTTGAGTGAAGCCTTTTAAGTATAAATATCTCCATAGTTGCTGCGTGGTTAAATGAGCCGCATTTAAACTATGAATTAATTCTTCAGCTTCTTCATATTCCATGTTTACAATATGAAATTCTATTTTATCCAGCTTTTTTTGTTTATCACTGAATCTTTAATCGCTACAGATGGAAATAACTCCCCTACGTCCATATGTAGTTTTTTTACAAAAGTAAGGTCAATATCTTCATGGATGGATTTGACCGTGATTTTCGAATCGACTTAATGTTGCTTGTGTACAAATACCCTCACTCAATTCAATTTGAGATAAACCTAGTTCTTTTCGTCGATTCACAAAAATTTGAATGTCCATAATATCTCCTCATTTTTTTATTAAATATATGCTCCCTATATTCATTATTTATTATAACTTTATTTTTCAATTTTTCCAAAAAGAAAAACTTTGATTTAGTGGACATTTATAGGAATATTTCTTTTTATGATTGAATTTAACTTTTTTTAATGAAAGAATTTTTTATGCTTTATTTGTTTCATCCCATTGAATTTTATTACCTATCTATTCATAAAAAAATATTGTTATAGTAATATTTTTCTGAAATGTTTTTTTATTATCTTTCATTAGATATGAAAAAGCTTATGACTGAAACGGTCATAAGCTTTCATCATTTTCTATTCAGCAATCTCAACAACTAAGTAACGATGAGGTTCTTTCCCCTCAGAATGTGTTGAAATACGTTTATTTTTGCTTAATGCAGCATGAATTTGTTTTCTTTCATATGCTGGTAGTGGTTCTAAGTAAACAGGTTGTTTTTGTTTTTTTAATACTTTACGAGCTGTTCTTTCCGCAATTTGTTGTAATGTTTCACTACGGCGTTGACGGTAATCACCAACATCTACTTGAACAGAAATTCTTCCTTTAACAAAACGATGGACAGAAACTTGCGCTAATACTTGTAACGCATTTAAAATTTTTCCATGTTTACCGATTAAAAGACCTTGTTTGTCTGTATCAAATACAAATGTCATACGATCACGACGTACTTCAACCGTTACAGTTGCTTCTGCACCATAAGTATTCGCAATTCCTTCTAAGTATGCTTTTGTTACATGAGCCGCTTCTTCTAAACGGTCTACGGTTGTTTCTTCATTTTCAGAACCTTCAACATCTTCTTCGTCTTCAAATTCATCTTCGAATTCTTCCTCGAAAGATTCATCTTCAGCTGCTACTACTTCTTCAACCGTTTCTTCTACTACTGGTGTAGAAACTTCTTCCACAACTTCTTCTTTAACAACTGGAGTTAAAGCAACTATTGCGTCTTTTTGGCCAAAGCCAAACAATCCTTTTTTACCTTCAGTTATCACTTCAACAACTACTTCTTCTTGGGTTAATCCTAATTGACGTAATCCTTTTTGAATCGCTTTTTCTACTGAAGTATCTGTTACTTTAATAGTATTTGTCATCGTAAACTCTCCTACTCTTTAAAAATCATTGTTATTATCTCATGATTGAGACGTTTCAACAAGACTTCTATATAAGAATTATTTTCCGTGTCTTCTCTTCGCTTTTTCAAGCGCCTTTTGACGACGTTTTTTCTCAGCGATAATCGCTTTTTGTTCTTCTTGGAATTTGAATGGATTATTTAATAGTAAGGTTTGACCTACCATAAATACGTTTCCGACTACCCAGTAGAGTGATAACGCACTTGATAAACCCAAGAGACATTAATAGGATTATTACTGGCATTACGTACATCATGACTTTACCAGCGCCACCAGTATCTTGCATTTTCATAGATAACCAAGTTGTGATGAATGTCGTCACAGCAGCTAATACTGGTAAGATGAAGTATGGATCTGGTTGGTCTAATTGGAACCATAAGAAGTGTCCTGTTTTTAAAACTTCTGTACGGCTAATTGCTTGATATAAGGCCATCATTACTGGTAATTGAATTAATACTGGTAATAAACTAGCGTATGGGTTGATACCTTCACGCTTATATAAAGCATTCATTTCAGCTTGAAGTGTTTCTTGTGTTGCACGGTCACGTGCTGAATACTTCTCACGTAAAGCTTTAATTTCTGGTTGAAGAATCGCTTGCTTACGTGTGCTTTGGTATTGGAAGTGCATTAAAGGAACCATAATTAAACGAGTAATAATCGTAAAGAAGATAATTCCTAACCCGTAGCTTCCACCAAATAAATCGGATAACCAAATAATAAATTGAGATAAATTATAAAGAACAATTCGATCCCAAAAACCTGTACTAGACTCCGTAACTGGAGAAGTTCCACAGGCCGCTAAAAATAAAGTTAAAACTGCTAATGATAAAATCAATTGGCTTTTTCTTCACTGAAAAAGTCCCACCTTTTTATAATATTTAATTTTTCAATGATTCCTACCTATAATAGGAATCTTAATTTTTAGGTAATAATGTAGCTAATTTTTAAAAACATGCATCATACTGCTTTTCATTTCTTGATAAGACATTTGTACGATGGGCGAACGAGCAATGACGATAAAATCTATATTTTGCGTTAATTGATCATCGAGTTCCATAAGAATATGACGGATTCTTCTTTTAAGACGATTTCGTGTCACCGCATTTCCTAGCTTTTTACTTACTGAAATCCCCACACGAAAATGCGCTTGCGCTTCCTTATTGAACTGATAAATAACAAATTGTCGATTAGCTGTAGATTTTCCTTTATGGAATACCTGCTGAAATTCACGATCTTTCTTCACTCGATACGATTTTTTCATCTACTTGAATATCTCCAGTCACTCGAAATGTTTTTTAATAAAAAAGACCACTGAGACGTTCAGTGATCTAAGCTGCTAAAACTTTTCTACCTTTACGGCGTCTGCTTGCTAATACTCTACGGCCATTTTTTGTACTCATGCGTTTACGGAATCCGTGAACTTTTTGACGTTTACGTTTGCTTGGTTGATATGTTCTTTTCATTCGATGTGCACCTCCTACTGTAAATGAAATATCTAGTCTCCCTAGACAGTCTAGTACATTATAAATATAAAAATATTGAATTGTCAATATAAACTATCTAATGGCTAAATACTGAAGTATCATACCATAATGTCTCTAAAAAAATTTCTACAAATAACTGTCTTTTTTTACAACGATTTTTTTAGTTATCAACAATCATAGTGGAAATCTCTTTTTAAAAAAATAACTCTTCATCCACTAGTTTTTCAACAACTTTATCCACAAAAATAACACTCTGTTTGTATAAAATCTATCCACAACTGGTGGATAAATTGTTAAAAACCTCTTTATATCAATAAAAAAATAACTGTGAATAACTTAGAAAATTCTGTGTATAACTCTGTTTATTCCCTATTCTTTTTATCAATTATCCACATTTTTTTGTGGATAATTTTATTAAAAACTTTGATTTATTGTGCTTTTTCTCCATTCAATTGTGGAAAACTCCATGGAAAGATGGTAAACTGTTAACTGGATTAGAATCTTTAGAACTATAAGGAGGTGCATTATGAATTCCATTCAAGATTTTTTTGGGATATATTATTAGAACAATTTGAAAAAGACAAATTCTGAGTTTACATTTAATCATTGGATAAAACCTGCTGAACCGGTTCGTATCGAGAAAAAAATATTCTCTACATTAAAGTCCCTTCTCAAACGTTTGCTAGATATTGGCAAGATAATTTATTAAGAGACATTATTGAATTTGATATGACTACTTTCAGACAATCATTTGAACCCTAGATTTTATTACTCCAGAGTCTGATTTTGAACCTGCGATTTCTTCTTTTCAATCAAACAACATTAATATAGAAGAAACACAGATGACTGGATTAAGTCATCCTTCTCCAACTGTGATTGAAGAGGATTCTCATTTAAATCCAAAATATACATTTGATACTTTCATTATCGGGAAAGGGAATCAAATGGCTACGGCTGCCGCTCGGTATGTAGCAGAAAACCCTGGAACGGCTTATAACCCACTCTTTTTCTATGGGGGCGTAGGTCTTGGAAAAACCCATTTAATGCAAGCCATTGGGAATGACTATAAGAAGAATCATCCAACAGCACGTGTTAAATACGTAACCAGTGAAGAGTTTATGAATGAAATGATTGCATCCATTGGATCAAAGACACCACAAGAATTCCGCAATCGTTATCGAAACGTGGATATTTTACTAGTCGATGATATTCAATTTTTAGCTGCAAAAGAAGCAACACAAGAGGAATTCTTCCATACTTTTAATGCTTTATTCAACAACCAAAAACAAATCGTACTTACTAGTGACCGACAACCAACAGAAATTAAAGCTCTTCAAGAAAGACTTGTTTCTCGTTTCGTTTCTGGTCTTCCTGTGGATATTACTCCACCGGATTTAGAAACTCGGATTGCGATTTTACAAAATAAAGCACAATCCCTTGGATTTAATATTCCAATCGATGTACTAAGCTATGTGGCAGGACATATTCAATCAAACGTACGTGAGTTGGAAGGGGCCCTAATGCGTCTTCAAGCTTATTCTGTGATGGTTGGTGAAGATATTTCAACAGATTTAGCCGCAGAAGCTTTGAAAAATCTCCTTCCAGGTGGTAAAGAAAAATTACTATCGATTCATGATATTCAAAGTGCTGTTGCCAAATATTACAATATTACTGTTGAAGATATTAAAGGGAAAAAGAGAACGAAAACAATGGTTCAACCTCGTCAAATCGCCATGTATCTTTCACGTGAATTAACGGGAAGTTCTTTACAAAAAATTGGATCTGACTTTGGTAGAGACCATTCAACCGTTCTTCATGCTTATGAAAAAAATCAGCTTAGAAGTAAAAGAAAATAGTGAAACGACTCAAGTCATTAATGAAATTAAAGGATTGCTTCATCAGTAGTCGGTGGATAACTCAAAAAATTCAAGCTATTTATCCACAATACTTATCCACAATTAAAAATGAAAGAGCTGTAGGGATTCTTTACTTTTCCACAGAATACACAGCCCCTACTACTATTACTATTTTTTTAATAAATAAATTAAATATAAAAGGACATCCAAAAGGAGGAAGTTATGAAATTTTCAGTAAACAGACAAGGATTTTTAAAAATCTAGTCGATGTTCAACGTGCGATTCCATCAAAAACAACGATTCCAATTTTTAACTGGGATTAAATTAGTTGCAAGTGAAGAAGGATTAACATTAACAGGTAGTGATTCAGAAGTTTCTATCGAAGTATTCTTACCAATCGAAGACGAAGAATTACAATTAACAGTCCAAGAACCAGGTAGCATCGTTCTTCCTGCTCGTTTCTTTGGAGAAATCGTTAAAAAATTACCTTTAAATCTCTTCTCTATCGAAACAAACGATCAATTACAAGCAACGATTACAGCAGGTAGTGCATCATTTACATTAAATGGTTTATCTGCAGTGGATTATCCACAATTACCTGAAATCGAAAAAAATCATGTGATTACCATTCCTGTTCCATTATTTAGACAAGTGATTGTACAAACAGCGGTTGCCGTTTCAACAGCAGAATCTCGTCCAATCTTAACAGGGATTCATATGGTGATTAAAGACAATCAATTAAAAGCAGTCGCAACAGACTCTCACCGTTTAAGCCAACGAATCATTCCACTACAAATGCCAGCTGGAAGTGATGCATTGACTTTCGAAATGACATTACCTGGTAAAACATTATTAGAATTATCTCGTATTATCGATGGATTAGAAACAATCGATTTTGCGATTACAGATAATCAAATCTTGTTCCAAACAGAAACATTATCCTTCTACTCTCGTTTATTAGAAGGAATGTATCCTGATACAGACCGTTTAATTAACGACGGAGCGAACACGTCGATTACAGTGGTTGCAAGCGAACTTGTAGCAGCCGTAGAACGTGCTTCATTAATGTCACATACGGATAAAAACAATATCGCGACATTAACACTTTCTCCGGAACGGATTTTATTAACAGGGAAATCTCCTGAAGTGGGTACGGTTGAAGAAGAAATCGCTGTGGAAAACTTCGAAGGAGCTCCACTTGAAATTTCATTCAACCCTGACTACTTAAAAGAAGCGTTGAAATTATTCGGTTCTTCAGAAGCTGTCATCAACTTCTTAGAAGCAAACCGTCCATTCACATTGAAATTAAAAGAAGACCACTCTGGTATTCCACATAGCTTCATTCAATTAGTGACGCCTGTTCGTACATTCAACGGGTAATCATAGAAACTAACACTCTCACTCGAGCTTTCGTTTTGAAGGCTCGAGTTTTTTTGCATAGAAAAAGGAATTAAGCAGTGAATACTGCCTAATTCCTTTTTGATTCTTAGTTTTTATAATCATTCCATAATGGAGAAGGATACATATAACTTCCGCGTTTAGCTACCTCTCACGACCTTCTCGAACAATAAAGTCTAAAAATGTTGAAAAAAACTTTTTCTTTTGCTTCAATGAAATTTGTAAATTCAAAATGTCTTTCCAAGAACATAAGATCTGTCATCTCTACTATTTACCATGAATAAATGATTTTTATAAAAAGATGCACTGCAAATGGCGTGGTATTCTCTTCATCAAACAATTTATAAACCAATGAATCGTAATTTTTATGTTTAATTTCTTCCTCTAATTCTCTTTTTAATAGCTCAATATTCATACCAGAATCCTCGAAATGCTTTTATTTATCAATAGTATAGCATATATTTCAACCCTCATCTGCTCACTTCCCGAAATTCACTTATAAGTGAATTTTCAGGGCAGCACGATTTTGGGGTGATTTTCAGCTCCAAAAATCTAAAATTTTTGAAAAAAATCCTAGTAAATTTTTGTTTTTTGTTTTTTAGGCTTTTTGATGTTTTTGCCTCAAAAATTGAAATAACCCCCTAAAATTTGCAATTTCTTTGCGAAAAGCTTGTAAAAATGTATAATAATGTAGAGTTATTCTACTTAAAAAAATATGTGAGCATGCATGAGTTTAATGGAGTTCTCACCAATATCCATTAGAAAAAGAGGAAGTTCATGACAACTATCGTATCGATCTCTGATGAGTACATTACATTAGGGCAATTTTTAAAACATATTGACGTCATTACAACGGGCGGACAAGCAAAATGGTACCTGCAAGAATATACAGTTTTTGTAGATGGAGAGTTAGAAAATCGACGTGGTAGAAAATTATATCCGAATACACGTGTCGAAATACCTGATGAGGGTATTTTTATTGTGAAAGAAATGAAATCGGATGAAAATGATTTGAACACACATGACGCATGAAGCTGACTAATTTACAATTACAAAACTTTCGTAATTATGAATCTGTCCAACTAGAGTTTACAGAGGGTGTGCATGTTTTTATTGGTGAAAATGCACAGGGTAAAACCAACCTGATGGAGTCGATTTATGCCTTGGCGATGACAAAGAGCCACCGCACTACAAACGACAAAGAACTGATTGGATGGAAAAAAGAGTTTGCGACGATTAAAGGGACCGTTGAAAAAACAGCGACAAAGACGAATTTAGAATTGCAATTTTCTAAAAAAGGAAAAATCGCTAAAGTGAATTATTTGGAGCAAAAACGACTCAGTTCCTACCTTGGAAACTTGAATGTCATTCTATTTGCCCCAGAGAACCTCACACTTGTCAAAGGGTCTCCGCAAAACAGACGTAAATTCGTGGATATGGAACTTGGACAAATGAGTTCCCTCTACCTCTATGATTTAGTGGAATATAATCGCGTCTTAAAACAGCGCAATACGTATTTGAAGCAGCTAGCCATTAAGAAAAAGCAGCCGGACGAATACTTAGATGGTTTTAAGCGAGATGTTAAGCGAGTTAGCTAGTAAAATCGTCTTTCATCGTCTCGATTTTATGAAGCAATTGGAGGCTTTAGCCATTCCGATTCATGACCAGTTATCGCTTGGTCGTGAGAAATTCTCGGTGTCGTATCAAGCAACGATTCCACTGGAGGATGGTTTAACACCTTCGCAAATGAAAGAAATTTATATCGATCAATTCAAGAAGAATCAAACTCGTGAGGCGGATCAAGCCACAACGCTGATTGGACCGCACCGTGACGATTTGATTTTTTTATTTAAAATGAGGTTCCAGTTCAAACGTATGGTTCGCAAGGACAGCAACGTTCGACCGTTCTGAGTTTGAAGCTTTGCGGAAATCGAATTGATGAAATTATCGACAGGCGAGTACCCTCTTCTACTATTAGATGACGTACTTTCCGAGCTCGATGATGACAGACAAACTCATCTGATTAAGGCGATTGAAAATAAGGTGCAAACCTTTATTACCACAACGAGCCTGGATGGGATTAAGCAACAATTTATTAATGAACCGGTCGTAATACCGATTGAAAAAGGAACTATTTTAAAAACGGAGAGTGAGAATTAGCATATGACAGAAGAAAATAAAGCTGAATTAGCTGCGCAATATGATGCCAGTCAGATTCAAGTATTAGAAGGACTCGAAGCTGTTCGTAAAACGTCCTGGATGTATATTGGTTCAACAAGTAGTGCAGGACTTCACCACCTTGTTTGGGAAATCGTGGATAATTCGATTGATGAGGCTTTAGCAGGATTTGCCACTCATATTGAAATTGAAATCACTAAAGAAAACCATATTCGTGTAACCGATGATGGTCGTGGGATTCCAGTGGATATTCAAGAAAAAACAGGTCGTCCTGCCGTAGAAACGGTATTTACAGTGCTTCACGCCGGTGGTAAATTCGGTGGCGGAGGCTATAAAGTTTCTGGGGGTCTTCACGGGGTTGGAGCTTCTGTTGTTAATGCTCTTTCAACAGACTTAACCGTTCAAGTCTTTAAAGATGGCAATATTTACGAGCAATCTTATAGCCGTGGTGCGGTATTAGAAGACTTAAAAATTATTGGAACAACCGATAAACATGGTACAAGCGTTTATTTTGTACCAGACCCAGAAATCTTCCAAGAAACAACAGTCTTTGATTTTGATAAATTAGCCAACCGTGTGCGTGAATTAGCATTCTTGAATAAAGGATTAAAATTAACGATTACGGATTTTCGACCAGAAGAGCCAGTGAAAAAATCTTTCTGCTACGAAGGCGGGATTAAGAGCTATGTCGAACACTTAAATAAATCAAAACAAGTGTTATTCGAGGAGCCAATTTACGTTGAAGGAGAACAAGATGGCATTCAAGTAGAAGTAGCCATGCAATACACTTCTGGATACCATACAAACCTTCTCAGCTTTACGAATAATATCCACACTTATGAAGGTGGGACTCACGAATCTGGGATGAAGACGGCCCTTACACGTGTGATTAACGATTACGCACGTCGTCAAAAATTGATGAAAGAAAACGAAGAAAAACTAAGCGGTGAAGATGTCCGTGAAGGTTTAACTGCTGTTGTTTCTATCAAACACCCTGATCCACAGTTTGAAGGACAAACAAAAACGAAATTAGGAAACTCTGAAGCACGTACCATTACAGACCGCCTGTTTTCAACCCACTTCGATAAATTCTTAATGGAAAACCCTCAAGTGGCACGTAAGATTGTCGAAAAAGGGATTTTAGCTTCGAAAGCACGTCTTGCTGCAAAACGTGCCCGTGAAGTGACTCGTAAGAAATCTGGTTTAGAAATTTCAAACTTACCAGGGAAATTAGCAGACTGCTCAAGCAATGACCCAACGATTACTGAATTATTCATCGTCGAAGGGGACTCTGCGGGTGGTTCAGCAAAACAAGGACGTTCACGTCATTTCCAAGCGATTTTACCAATCCGCGGGAAAATCTTGAACGTTGAAAAAGCAACACTCGATAAAATTTTAGCCAACGAAGAAATTCGTTCGCTCTTTACAGCGATGGGAACTGGTTTTGGTGGAGATTTTTGATTTATCGAAAGCTCGTTACCAAAAAAATTAGTCATCATGACCGATGCCGATGTCGATGGAAGTCACATCCGTACACTGCTCATTACTCTTTTTCTATCGTTATATGCGCCCCTGCAGTGGAAGCTGGATATATTTACATCGCGCAACCACCTCTTTACAAATTGAAACAAGGGAAAAATGAGTACTATATTCAAAAATGATGAAAGAGCTTGAAGAGAAAACTAAAAGAATTACCAGCACATCCAAAAACCACAATTGTCACGATACAAAGGTCTTGGGGAAATGGATGCGGAACAATTATGGGAAACAAACCATGAACCCTGAAAACCGTTCAATGTTACAAGTATCTGTAGAAGATGCTGCAGAAGCGGATCAAATTTTAGATATCTTGATGGGCGACCGTGTAGAACCACGTCGTGAATTCATTGAAAGCAATGCGAAATACATCAATATGGAAGATTTAGATATCTAATCCAGTAATCGAATTTGAAGAGAAGAATAGAAAAGGAGACGAATTATGTCTGAAGAAGTGAAACACTTTGAAGAAACTTTTGAATCAACTGATTTAGTACAAACGATGCGTAAATCATTTCTAGAGTATTCGATGAGTGTTATTGTATCGCGTGCCCTACCAGATGTACGCGATGGATTAAAACCAGTACACCGTCGTATTTTATATGGAATGAGTGAACTTGGAGTGACACCGGACAAACCGCATAAAAAATCTGCGCGTATTGTCGGGGACGTAATGGGTAAATATCACCCACACGGTGACTCTGCAATTTACGATGCCATGGTTCGTATGGCACTAAGATTTCTCATACCGTTATCCCATTAATCGATGGTCACGGTAACTTTGGTTCTGTCGATGGGGACGGAGCTGCTGCGATGCGTTATACAGAGGCTCGTATGAGTAAAATTGCTCTTGAAATGCTTCGCGATATTAACAAAGATACCATTAATTTCCGTGATAACTACGATTCAACAGAACGTGAACCGGAAGTATTACCAGCACGCATTCCAAACTTATTAGTAAACGGTGCAACAGGGATTGCGGTTGGGATGGCGACTAATATTCCACCACATAACTTAGCGGAAGTCATCTCTGCTCTTCACTTATTAATGAAGAACCCTGATGTATCCACAACTGAATTGATGGAAGTTCTCCCGGGTCCTGACTTCCCAACTGGAGGAATTGTCTTAGGTAAATCAGGAATTCGTCGTGCGTACGAAACAGGACGCGGATCGATTACGGTTCGTGGACGCGTACAAATCGAAGAATTGAAAAACGGAAAAGAACGCATCATCATCACTGAATTACCATATATGGTAAATAAAGCGCGTTTAGTAGAACGTATCGCACAATTACACCACGAGAAGAAAATCGAAGGAATCACTTACTTAAACGATGAATCTGACCGTGTGGGTATGCGTGTTGTAATCGAAGTGCGTCGTGATGTTTCAGCATCTGTTGTATTAAATAATTTATACAAATTAACACCATTACAATCCAACTTCGGATTCAATATGCTTGCGATTGTGAATCAAGAGCCAAAAGTATTGAGCTTAAAAGAAATTTTACGCCACTACTTAGATCACCAAGAAGAAGTCGTTCGTCGTCGTAGCTTATTCGATAAGAAAAAAGCGGAAGACCGCGCTCATATTTTAGAAGGGTTACAAATCGCTTTAGACCATATCGATGCGATTGTGGCCATCTTAAGAAGTTCAGCAAGTGGAGATATCGCTAAAGACCGCTTCATGAATGAATACGGCTTAAGCGATAAACAAGCACAAGCAATCCTTGATATGCGTATGGTTCGTTTAACAGGATTAGAACGCGAGAAAATCGATGCAGAATACAACGAATTACAAGCAACTATCCAATACTTAGAAAAAGTATTAGCGAGCGAAGAACTTCGTTACGAAATCATCGAACAAGAATTACTTGAAATCCAACAACGTTTCGACAATCCTCGTCGTACAGAATTATTAGTCGGAGAAGCGTTAAGCCTTGAAGATGAAGATTTAATCGAACAAGAAGATGTCGTGATTACATTAACGAAGAATGGATATATCAAACGTCTTGCCAACACTGAATTCAAGGCACAACGCCGTGGAGGACGTGGGGTTCAAGGAATGAGCGTCCATGATGATGACTACGTGGAAAACATGATTTCATGTTCAACACACGATTCACTCCTCTTCTTTACGAATACAGGGAAAGTGTACCAAGCAAAAGGGTATGAAATTCCTGAATATAGCCGTACAGCAAAAGGATTACCAGTCATCAACTTATTAAACATTGATTCAGCTGAGAAAATCCAAGCGATTATCAGTGTTCCTGAATCAGATGAATCAGAACGTTACTTGTTCTTCACAACATTACGTGGAACAGTCAAACGTGTCCGTCTATCAGAATTCAAGAATATTCGTACAAATGGTCTACGTGCCATCCAATTACGCGAAGATGATGAACTGATCCGTGTAGTAGTCACAAGCGGAAATGATGGAATTATCCTCGGAACGTATCACGGTAATGCTGTAAGCTTCCATGAAGATAAAGTTCGTGCGATGGGTCGTACCGCTTCAGGTGTTCGTGGGGTTTCTCTACGTGAGGGTGACTATGTGATTGGAATGGATATTTTAACTCCTGATAATGAAGTATTAGTCGTGAGTGAAAAAGGATACGGAAAACGTACAGCTGCTAGCGAATACGCATTGAAAGGCCGTGGCGGTAAAGGAGTTCGTACACTTCGTATTACCGAGAAAAATGGACCACTAGTCTGCTTACGTACTGTAACTGGAGATGAAGACTTACTCATTATGACGAATAAAGGGGTTATCATCCGATTCCATGCTGAAGATGTGTCTCAAACAGGCCGTGGTGCTCTTGGAGTTCGTATGATGCGTCTCGATCAAGATGCGATTGTAAGTTCATTAGCGATTGTAGACCGCGAAGAAGAAACAGAAGAAGGAACTGAAGCCACTGACTCATCGACTGAATCAGTAGCAACAGAAAAATCCAACTGCATCCCTTTCAGATGAAGCCATCAAAGGCAACATGAAAGACTTTGCGCAACAATTAGTGGATGAAGAAAAATGAATAATCAGTAAGCAAAAAAAGCCATCAAAATGATGGCTTTTTGTGTTCTGTTTTTTCTTTATGATGCTAAAAAGAGTATAAAAAGCACTCATTAAGATTACGAAGAATCATATGGATTCTATAATAGTGGTAATGGGGGATGGCTTTAAAGGTGAGAGACCATAGGCTCGAACCGGTGCTCTATTATCACTATTATGAAGATATCCGTAAGGATTCATAGTAATCGAATATAAAGCTTTTTAGCAAAAAAGTTCTCTTTGAAGGCAAGAAAATCTCTTTTTTTATGCGGATTCTAGTTATATAATAGGGATATACAGGGGCATAAGGAGGAATTTGCATGATTGAATTTCAAAAATGTTTCAAAAAGTATATGGACAAACAGTCGCTTTAGATGGACTCAATTTAACGATTGAAAGTGGAAAAATTATCGGACTGATTGGACATAATGGTGCAGGAAAATCAACAACCATTAAATCCCTAGTAAGTGTCATCAATCCAACAAGTGGCGAAATTTTTGTTGATGGACAAGAACTTTCAGCAAATAGACTTGCGATTAAAGAAAAAATTGGCTATGTAGCCGATAGCCCAGATCTTTTCTTACGATTAACTGCGAATGAATTCTGGGAATTAGTCGCTTCTTCCTATGGAATGACTCTAGACGAAGTAGAAAGTCGTCTTGCTTATTTACTAGAATTATTTGATTTTGAAGGACATCGCTATGAAGTCATTGATTCCTTCTCACATGGGATGCGTCAAAAGGTATTTGTTATTGGGGCCTTGCTGTCTGACCCAGATATTTGGGTACTCGATGAACCAATGACGGGGTTAGATCCTCAAGCATCGTATGACTTGAAGAAATTAATGCGCGAACATGCCGATAAAGGTAATACTGTTCTTTTCTCTACTCACGTACTCGAAGTAGCAGAACAACTTTGCGATAAAATTGCGATTTTGAAAAAAGGAAAACTACTCTTCTATGGTACGATTCAAGAGTTGAAAGGACAACAACCAGAAAGTACTTTAGAAGAAATTTATTTATCAATTGCCGGCAAACAAGAAGGAGTGGATTCACATGCGATTTAAACAAATTTTAACGCTGGTGAAAACCAATTTAATCTTTGCGACGCAACCGGCACAATTGCAAAATTATCGAAAGAAACAAGCGAAGAACCCAACAAAACAAGTGAATGTTGCGATGAGAACATTGATGCAACAATTGCTATTTGCGGTGATGTTTGGAGCTTTATTTGGAATTCCAGGAGCAATTTCGGGACGTTCCTATTCTCCACTCCGATTTACAAGTTCTATATTCTTATTTATGATGATTTTAATCTCTCAAGCACTTCCGTCAATCTATAATGTATTTTATGAAAGTAAAGATTTTGAATCTTACCGTCCATATGCATTTACAGAAACAGAAGTGATTTTAGGAAAAAGTTTATCTGTTGTAGTAGCCTCATTATATGGTTTACTCCCAATATTTATGTTTTTTGGAATCCATGTCTATTTTTTTCAGGAGGAAATTATTTCTTAACGATTCCACTTGGATTATTTGGCGCACTTTTACTAAGTACGAGCGTCTATTTATTAATGTTTATACTATGCTTCTTTTTAGCAAAAAAATTCCAATTTTTAGAAAATATCAATCAGTGATTGCCAATGTATTAATTTTTTTATTGTCTCGATTGGAGCGGTCATTGGTTATCAATTTTTGATGAATCGCAATACTGGAATTCAAACTTTTTAAAGGAGAAGTTCCTGTATATTTATCGCCTATTAAAGCTTTTTATGATGTACTTTTTAATCCAATGGATTTAAGTTCATATCCTCTAATTGGAATCGTTGTTGTTGCATTCTTAATTCTTATAGCTCTTGTTAAATTTATTGTATTACCTAATTTCTACGATGCGGTTTCTCAAACCTCTACTAATAAAGTAAAAGTGGAAAGAGTTAAAAAAAAATGGAATTAAGTGGAGGAAAAGTTATCATTTAGATTCTTTCTTCGATACACTTTAAGACAATTATTAGAAGGGTCTGTTTTAACTCAAACGATTATTGCTGCAGGTGTATTACCTTATCTATTCTTCCTACCAACAATGATGAATATGTCTTCTCTTCCAGAAGGTGTGAGTATTATGGAGTTTATTAATTTAAATACTTTCTTACCTTTTGCGATGTTTTTTTGACGTTTATCGCCTTCTTTAACACTGGAGGAAATAACTTATTGGCAGTTGGGATTTCACTCGAGCGAGAAAAATTATTATTATTTGAAAAGTTCTCCCGTTTGATATGCATCAATTTTTTTAGAGCGTAAATTCTGGATTTTTGTTTGTCATTCAATCTGCATTACCAGTACTTTTACTGACTATTATTTTGTACGGTTCTACGTTTCCCAATTTATATGATTTTAGGGATTATTTTTATATTGGGGAATCATCAGTCTAGGTCTTAGCCGTTGGGGATATGCAAAGGACTTGAAGCTTTTTACGCCCAACGTTGGACGAATGTCATTGAACTTTTAAACCGTTCGCGTAGCGACGTTAAGTCGATGATATTCTTAGTGATTCTCTTCGGATTTATTTTTCGGAGCAGGTTTATTTATTAGCTAAATTACCAGAATGGGATCGTACTCTTGTTTGGGGATTGACGATTGGTTATGTAGGAATCATTTTAGGACTATCGATTTTTCGCAACCTTCTACTATAAGAAAAAAATTACATGAATTAGTTGATTCTGAATAACGATTAAAGACTTAGAGATTTTCTCTAAGTCTTTTTTATAACCTATTTTAAAGCTGTTTTAAGGTGTATAACTATAAGTTATAACAGTTGATAGAAAAACGGTATAAGAAAACCTATTGCTATGCGGTTTGTTCTCTGTTATCCTTAGACCATGTTCATAAGACATCACAAAGAACAGGTGAGTAAAAAAGAAAATTTGCTAAGAGAGTCTCGGTTGGTGGGAAGAGATGAAATTGAATTTTTGAAGATGGCCTCGAGTGATTTTTACGTCGAATCATTAGACGTAAATGGGTAGCCCATTATAGCTGTAGAGTATAACACCTAGCGTGCGTACTCGGTAAGGTAGGATTCGTGAGGATTCTACAAAACAAGGTGGTAACACGAAAATTTCGTCCTTGCAGTAGCGATACTGTGAGGATTCTTTATTTATAGGAGGAATGACCAATGTCAAAATTACAAGCACCATTTAGAGTCGATCACGTAGGAAGTTTCTTACGTCCAAAAGAATTAGTAGAAGCAAAAGAAAAATTTGTAAAAGGTGAAATTACACGCGAGGAATTAACAGCCGTCGAAGATAAAGCCATCGAAAAGTTAGTCGAACAACAAAAGAAAGCTGGATTAAAAGGATTCACTGACGGCGAATTCCGTCGCCAATACTGGCACTTAGATTTCTTCTGGGGATTAAACGGAGTGGAACATACACAAGCAAAAATTGGATACCAATTCCACGATGAAATTACAAAACCAGACTCAGCAGATGTCGTTGGAAAAATCACTGGTGAAAATCACCCATTCGTAGAACACTTCAAATTCTTAAAACAATTTGAAGACGAAGATTTCATCGTCAAAACAAACAATCCCTGCTCCAGCGCAATTCTACTTCGAATTGATTCGTGACGCAGAGCATATTGAGCAAACTTTCTCAGTATACCCTTCAAAAGAAGAACTCTTTAAAGATATCATTGCTGCTTACAGACAAGTGATTAAAGAATTATACGATGCAGGTTGCCGTCTCTTACAAATCGATGACTGTACATGGGGTGTAATCGTAGATGATAACTTCTTAAACATCATCTCAAAAGAAAGTCATTTAACACCTGAAGAATTAAGAAGAGAACACAAACGTGAATTCTTAGAATTAAATAACGGAATTCTAGAAGACTTACCAGAAGATTTAACAGTGAACACTCACGTATGTCGAGGAAACTTCCACTCAACTTGGGCAAGTTCAGGTGGTTATGATTCAGTGAGCGACGCATTATTCGAAGACGAAAACGTACATGCGTACTACTTAGAATACGATACAGACCGCGCCGGCGACTTCAAGCCACTAGCTAAAGTAAACAATGGTAAGAAAGTCGTTCTAGGGCTTCTCACTTCTAAATCAGGAAAATTAGAAGACAAAGATGAAGTCATTGCTCGTATTAAAGAAGCGAGCCAATACGTTCCACTAGAAGACTTATACTTAAGTACACAATGTGGATTTGCATCAACAGAAGAAGGAAACATCCTTACTAGAAGACGATCAATGGAAGAAAATCGCATTGATTTCAGAAATCGCTCGTGAGGTATGGGGAGAATAATCATCTCTCAAGAAGAAATTTGAAAGATAGATTGGAGAAATACTGTATGACAAAACAACAAGCACCATTTAGAGTAGACCACGTAGGAAGTTTCTTACGTCCAAAAGAATTAGTAGAAGCACGCGCAAAATTTGCAAACGGCGAAATCACACGCGAAGAATTAACAGCAGTAGAAGATAAAACGATTCGCGAAATTGTTCAAAAACAAATCGCTGCTGGATTAAAAGGCGTTACAGACGGCGAATTCCGCCGTGCTTACTGGCACCTTGACTTCTTCTGGGGATTCAATGGTGTGGAACATACAGTTGGTGAACATGGTTATAAATTTAACGGTATCGAAACAAAAGCCGATACATCAACATTAACAGCTCCAATCGATGGACATAATCACCCATTCGTAGAACATTTCAAATTCTTACGTGACTTAGTGAAAGATGAAGATGTTATTGTGAAATTCACAATCCCTTCTCCATCACAATTCTATTTCGAATTAATTCGTACACCTGAACATATTGCAGCGTGGACATCAGTGTATCCAACAGAAAAAGAGCTGTTTTCGAAGCGATTAAAAACGCATATGTAGATGTGATTACAGACTTATACAACGAAGGCCTTCGTACTCTTCAATTTGACGACTGTACATGGGGCGCTTTAGCAGACGATGGTTTTGCAAAACGTTTCAACGCAGACCGTCCATTAGAAGAAGTTCGTCGTGACTTTGCAGGTCGTGCATTACAATTAAACAACTCAGTTCTTGATGCATTACCAAAAGACTTAGTAGTGAATACACACGTTTGCCGCGGTAACTTCCACTCTACTTGGATTTCTCAAGGGGGATACGAAAAAGTAGAAGACGAGCTATTAGCAGGCGAACACGTAAATGCGTACTACTTAGAATACGATACAGACCGTGCCGGCGACTTCAAGCCACTTGCCAAAGTTGGAAATGAGAAGAAAGTTGTATTTAGGACTCTTAACTTCAAAATTTGCAGATTTAGAAGACAAAGATGAAGTCATCGCTCGTATTAAAGAAGCGAGCCAATACGTGCCACTTGAAAACTTATACTTAAGTACTCAATGTGGATTTGCTTCAACAGAAGAAGGAAATGTCATTAAAGAAGAAGATCAATGGAAGAAAATTGCATTGATTTCAGAAATCGCCCGTGAGGTTTGGGGAGAATAATCCTCACATTATAAAACGAAACAAAAAGGCTGTGGGGAGAATGACTTTTGAACCACAGCCTTCCCCTATTTAGAAAGGAAGATTCATTATGACAGCATTTCAACAACAATTAGCACAAGCTTACAAAACTTTAAAACAAGCAAAATGGGTGAACTTAAGCCATCAAATCGATGCAGAAAGTCCTCACTTCCCTGCTCTACCAGCATTGGAACAAAAAGATTTATTTACATTAAAAGATGGATTCCACGTCCAACAAATATCAGTCGTGACACAATACGGTACACATATCGACCCACCTTGCCACTTCTATGAAGGCGGACGTTTCCTCGATGAAATCGAGTTGAAAGATTTATTATTACCACTCTACGTCATCGACCGTTCAAAAGAAGTAGCCGAAAATCCAGACTTCGAATTAACAAAAGAAGACGTTTTAGCCTTTGAAGAAGAATACGGACAAATCGAACCAGGTGCTTTTGTTGCCTTCCGTAGTGACTGGTCCAAACGTTGGCCAAACCAAGACGCAGTTCGTAATTTAGACGAAAACGACGTGCAACATACACCAGGTTGGTCAAAAGAGGCGCTTGAATTTTTAATTCACGAACGTCATGTGAAAGCCGTTGGTCATGAAACATTAGATACAGACTCAGGCATTCATGCCGCAGCACATGGTTTAACAAACGAATACTATTTATTAAGTCAAGACATCTTCCAAGTCGAAGTATTAGCGAATCTTGATCAAGTTCCTGCAGTTGGTGCTGTGATTTCAATTTCATACCCTAACTGGAACCGTACTCCAGGGGTCACCTGTTCGCGCCATTGCGTATTTACCAGAAGCTGAATAAACGAAAAGAGGAAAACAGATGTCAAATCACGAAAACTGTAGCTGTTGTCAAAAAGCACCCTTTAGACTCGATCACGTAGGAAGTTTTTTACGTCCCGAACGTCTAAAAGAAGCCCGTGCGAAATTTAGTGCAGGAGAAATCACTGCTGAAGAACTCGAGGGCGTTGAAAACGAAGAAATCATCGCCCTAATCGAGAAAGAAAAAGAACTTGGCCTCAAGTCTGTCACAGACGGTGAATTCCGTCGTGCATTCTGGCACTTAGATTTCTTAGAAAACTTAGATGGGGTTGAACTTGTCGAAGTAGACCACTTCTCTGTTCAATTCAAAGATAAAGATGTGAAGCCAAAAACATTACGTATTGTTGGAAAAGTGGATTTTTCTGAAGACCATCCATTCGTAAAACACTTCAAATTCTTAAAAGAGCACGCTGGCGATACACCGGTGAAATTAACGATTCCTTCACCAAGTATGTTGCATTTGATTACGCAAGTTCGTGAGAAAAACTATGTGCCTATTGAGCGCTATAAAGACAATGAAGCCCTCTTCTATGATGATGTGGTGGCAGCATACCGTAAGGCGTTGCAATGCTTCTACGACTTAGGATGCCGCAATATTCAATTAGATGATACAAGCTGGGGCGAGTTCTGTGCGTTAGATAAACGTGAAGCATACGAAGCGCGTGGATTTGACCTCGAACAAATCGCTCGTGACTACGTAGATGTGTTAAACCGTGTCATTGAATGGAAACCAGAAGATTTAGTGGTGAATATGCATATTTGCCGCGGAAACTTCCGCTCAACATGGTTCTCAAGCGGCGGTTATGAGCCAGTGGCGAAGACGCTATTTGGTCATTGCCGTGTGGACGGATTCTTCTTGGAATATGATAGTGAACGTGCTGGTGACTTTACTCCACTTCGCTATATTAAAGACCAAAAAGTCGTTCTTGGTTTAATCACTTCTAAATCAGGGGACTTAGAAGATAAAGGTGAAGTTATCGCTCGTATTAAAGAAGCGAGTCAGTACGTTCCTCTTGAACAATTATGTCTCAGCCCTCAATGTGGCTTCTCTTCTACCGAAGAAGGCAATATCTTAACGATTGAAGCCCAATGGGATAAATTAAAACTCATTGACGAAATCGTTCATGAAGTTTGGGGATAAATTATAAAAAATAACAGCTCCTACAGTTTTTGGCTGTAGGAACTATTTTTGTTGATTTCATCGTATTTATCGCTTCTTTTTCTTAAAACGAATTTCTAAATCATACCCATTTTTACTTGCAATTTTTTGAAGATGTGCGAGTGTAGGATTATAATTTCCTTTTTTTCGAGCCTGAGAGAGATTTCCTTGCGTCATACCGGCATTTCTAGCGAATTCCGTTTGTGTCAGTCCAGAGTCACGTCGCAGACGAATCATCGCTAAGGCATTTTTCTGAAGAAAATATTCCGCCTCAAAATCATCTCTAAAAGTATCATATTTCGCGTCAAGACGGTCAAAAAAAGCCGCTTTTAAATAATCCACCATTTTTCTTTTTCCCTCATTCCTTTATAAGTCAATTGTAACATATATGCTACATATCAGATATGATATATTGAAACTTTTTTACTGAGGATTTACACCTTGCAAACTTTCCTGAGCACCTCTGCAGCGCGGATTTCTGTTGCATTCTATAGCTTTGTTTGCTATAATGATTGAACGTGAGTATTAGAAATGATACTCTCCTTGCTTACTGAAACATTCAGTAGGCCAAAAAGTCCATAAGGAGGTGACAGTCAATGAGTCAAACATCAAAAATACGAGATTTTTATATATCATCCGTCCAAACATCGATGAAGCTTAAAGCTGAATTGGTTGCAAGATTTGATGCTGTTTTAACAGACAACGGTGCAGTTGTTGTTGAATCTAAAGACTGGGCGAAACGTCGTTTTGCATACGAAATTAAAGATTTCCAAGAAGGTATCTATCACTTAGTGAACATCACTGCTGAAGATGCTGCTGCAATCGATGAATTCGACCGTTTAGCGAAAAATCAACAATGACATCTTACGTCACATGATCGTTAAATTAGAAGCATAATTGTTTATTATAAGTAAACAAAAATCTTGAAAGGAGTAAGAATTAAATGATTAATAATGTTGTATTAGTTGGACGCTTAACACGTGCCGTAGATTTACGTTATACTTCAAACGGAACTGCTTATGCGAGTTTTCTCTATTGCAATTGATCGTCGTTACCAAAAACCAAAACGGTGAACGTGAAACAGACTTTTATCAATTGTGTAATGTGGCGTAAAGCTGCAGAAAACTTTGCGAATTTCACTCGTAAAGGCTCACTAGTAGGAATTGAAGGACGTATTCAAACTCGTAGCTACGATAACCAACAAGGCCAAAAAGTTTATGTGACTGAAGTGCTAGCTGAGAACTTTCATTGTTAGAATCACGTAATGTTACTGAACAACGCCCCTGCAAACGATCAAAAGCTCACAAGGTGGATTCCAACAAAACCAATCAAATAACTTTAATCAATTTAACACTCCTACTTCATCATTCGGTGGTGGAATGTCAGATCCCATTCTTAAGTAATGGAGAGACAATCAACATTTCAGATGATGATTTACCATTCTAAAGTTTAAAAGGAGGATACCATAATGGCTCAACAACGTAGAGGTGGCGGTCAACGCCGTCGTAAAAAGTTTGCTACTTCTGTGCAAAACCACGTAGACTACATTGATTACAAAGATGTAGAATTATTAAAACGTTACATTTCTGAAAAAGGTAAAATCTTACCACGCCGTGTAACAGGTACTTGTGCTAAACACCAACGTACTTTAACTGTTGCAATCAAACGTGCTCGTATCATGGGATTATTACCATTCACAACAGTTGACTAATATTAAAGTAAAAAAAGGATTGAGAACTTCTCAATCCTTTTTAAAGTCTTTTATAAAGGTGTATCCTATTAAAAAGTCAATTTTTATTTGTTTAGATTAAAAGCAGTATGATTATTAAAAATCAAATACATAAATAAGAATGTTTCACGTGAAACATTCTGCACTCCCTTACTTCTTCCTAAATTGTTTCACGTGAAACAATTTTAGAGAACTGACGAGGGGACCAAAACTATGGTAAAATAATCTATATAGAAAGAAGGTGCAAGAATGAAGAAAAGCCTAAAAGAACGTATTAAGGCTTTACCGACATTTTCTTAAAAAGTGAAACAATGAAGAAATACGGATTCTCATTTATAGCAATCATTCTCTGTATGCTGGTTGTGGCATATGTAATGAATATATGGATGGGACTTATCCTTACTTTTATTTGTTATTTTATTAGGAACACTCCTCTATTCGTTTCGCGAACCATATTATTCAAAGAAACGAATCATTATGTAACGAACTTATCGTATAAAATCAATAAAGGTTCGCAAGATGCCTCTATCAAAAATGCCGATTGGAATGCTTTTACTAGATGATAATGGAGAAATTCAATGGATTAATCCTTATTTGCAAAAGTATTTTGAACGCAAAGAACTATTAGGGTTTAAACTCGAAGTAGTTGATCCAGATTTAGCGAAATATCGTTAGAAAATCTTGATGATGATAATGATAATGTAGTCCATTGAAAGATAAATACTTCCAAATAGTCTACCATAACGATATTGGAATGCTCTACATGATGGATATTACGGAATATGCGTTAATTAAAGAGACGTATTTAGACGAAAGACCTGTATTTGGACAAATTTTTCGTCGATAATTTTGCTGAAGTGTCTCAATCGCTGAGCGACCGTAAGAAATCAAACTTGAATAACTTTCGTGACGAATCAGCTTACTAGCTGGGCAAATCATAATAATATCTACTTAAAACGTGTTAGTTCAGACCGTTTTTGTCGCATTTTTTTAGATAAAAACATCCTTTCTGAACTTGAAAAACGAAATTTGAGATTATTGACCGTGTCCGTGAGACAACAGCTCAACAAAAACACCCCACTAACTGTAAGTATGGGGTTCTCATATGCGGATGATACTCAAGAAGAGATGGATTATGGTGCAATCGCTAAATTTGCTCAAGATAACCTTGATTTAGCCTTAGGACGAGGCGGTGACCAAGTCGTTGTACGGTTCTAAAAACGAAGAAACTCGCTTCTACGGTGGTAAGAGCAACCCGCTAGAAAAAAACGTACAAGAGTGCGTTCTCGCATGGTTTCTCAAGCATTAGAAAACCTTATTGCAGAAGCAGATCAAGTAATGGTTATGGGCCACCAATATCCAGATATGGATAGTATTGGTGGATGTTTAGGTATTCGAAGAATCGCTAAAATGCATGGAAAAATCTCTTGGATTGTCACAAATCCAGAGCAATATTCGCATGATATCAAGAAATTGATGGAAGTGATTAAGAAAGATGAACTCCTCTCTTCTGCTATCGTAAATCCAGAAATGGCAGAAGCGTTAATTACTGAAAATACACTTGTTATTATTGTCGATGTAAGTAAGCCTTCCTTATGTGCTGCTCCGCCTATTGTTAAAAGGGCGAATAAATTAGTGGTTATCGACCATCACCGTCGTGGAGAGGAATTTCCTGAAAATCCTGACTTGGTTTATATTGAACCGTATGCTTCATCTGTCGGTGAATTGATTACAGAATTACTAGAATATCAATCTGAAGATGCTGAGAAAAATCCAGCCAATCGAAGCAACTACATTACTTGCTGGTATTATTGTGGATACGCGTAATTTCACGCTTCGTACAGGGTCTCGTACCTTTGATACGGCTAGTTATTTAAAATCCGTTGGTGCGGATACAATCCTTATCCAACGATTATTAAAAGAAAATGTAGATACGTACTTAATGCGTTCACATTTATTAAACTCACTCGAAATGCTTCCTAACAATGTCGGAATTGTTCATGGTGAAGAAAATACCGTTTATCCTACTGTTGTTGCAGCCCAGACTGCAGATATGATGTTGTCTATGGAAAACATCGATGCTTCATTTGTAGTGACTAAAACGCAATGATGGCCGGGTTGGAATTAGCGCGCGAAGTCTTGGTAAACAAAGAACGTTCAACGTGTAATGGAGAAAATGGGTGGTGGTGGTCATTTATCGAATGCTGCTACTCAGTTATCGGATATCACGATTGAAGATGCAATCCGCCAATTAATTCAAGTTATTGAAGAAATTGGTAGTGAAATTAACTTATAATTAGGAGGAAGAAACATGAAAGTAATTTTTCTTAAAAAGACGTAAAAGGTAAAGGTAAAAAAGGAGAAGTTAAAAATGTAGCTGATGGCTATGCACAAAACTTCTTGATTAAAAACGGTTTTGCAAAAGAAGCTACTTCAGCAAACCTTGCGACTTTATCAGGACAAAAGAAAGCAGAAGAAAAACATAATGCTGAATTATTAGCTAAAGCCAAAAAATTAAAAGAGTTCCTAGAACGCGAAGAAACAGTAGTTACCATTAAAGGCTAAAGCAGGCGAAGATGGACGTTTGTTCGGAGCAATTCCAGCAAAACAAATTGCGGAAGAATTCAATAAAACTTTTAATGTAGAACTTGATCGTCGTAAATTCGAATTAGCAGCTCCAATTCGTGCACTAGGATACACTCGTGTCCCTGTTAAATTACACCATGATGTGCAAGCGATTATGACAGTGAATATCGTCGCTCAATAAAGTTAAAAATTAGAAAAGAGATTATCCCACTCGGATAGTCTCTTTATTCTTTATAAATATGTGATAAAAATCACAAATAGATTAAGTTATCTTTTTATTTTTGAGCCCAATCTTCTGTTTTTATTAGGGTGTTTTTGTGATACAATGAAACTGTATTTTTATGGCTATTTTTAGTAGAAAGGGTGTTTGAATGGAAGAGCTATATCCAAATTTAGTTCCGCCACAAAATCTAGAGGCAGAAGAGGCCGTTTTGGGTTCAATTCTTTTGAACAAGACTCGATTATTTCGGTCATGGAGTTTCTTGTCCCCGATGATTTTTATCGCGTTGCCCATCAATTGATTTTTGCCGCGATGATTGAATTAAATCAAAATTCGGAAGCAATCGATCCAATCACCGTTTCTGAGAAATTAAGGCAAAAGAACCAAATTGATAATGTGGGTGGGGAAGCTGGTATTATTGAGCTTCTTGATAAAGTTCCGACAGCAGCCAACGTGGAATTTTACACTCAAATTGTTTTAGAAAAATCAACTCGTCGTAAGTTAATTAAAACATCGACGAATATTGTTAAAAATGCATACCAAGAAGATGAAACGATTGCAAATGTTTTTAGATACAGCTGAAAAGAGATATTCTTTCTGTATCTGAAGGACGAAACAAAGCTGGATTCATTCCAATCCGCGATGTTTTACATGATGCATATGAAAGTCTTGAAGAGCGCTCCAAGAATAATGGAGAAGTAACAGGAATTGCAACAGGGTACATTGGTTTAGATCGAATGACTTCTGGACTTCATGCCGATGAGCTAATTATTTTAGCAGCACGTCCTTCTGTTGGGAAGACTGCTTTCGTTTTTAAAACATTGCTAAGAACGTTGCGGTTAATTTGAATGAAACAGTTGCGATTTTCAGCCTTGAAATGGGGGCAGAGTCTTTAGTAGAACGGATTATCTGTTCTCATGCGAGCATTAATGCAGGACATTTGAAAACAGGGAAATTGACCGATGAAGAATATACGCAGTATTTCGTGGCGACAGGGGTTCTTGCTGAAGCACCTATTTATATCGATGATACGCCAGGAATTCGTGTGTCAGAGATTCGTGCGAAATGTCGTCGTTTGAAGCAAGAGCGAAATAATCTCGGCTTAGTAGTGATTGATTACTTACAATTAATTGAAGGAAACGGAAAAGAGAGCCGTCAACAAGAGGTTTCTGAAATTTCTCGTAATTTGAAAAATTAGCGAAGGAATTAAAAGGTTCCAGTTATTGCACTTTCTCAATTATCTCGTGGAGTGGAACAACGTCAAGATAAACGACCAATCATGTCGGATATTCGTGAATCTGGATCCATCGAGCAAGATGCGGATATCGTAGCGTTCTTATATCGTGATGATTATTATCGTCAAGAACCAGATGAAAATGGACATGTTCCAGAAGTGGAGCCAAATAGTACCATTGAAGTTATTATTGAGAAAAACCGTAGCGGTCCACGTGGAACGGTTGAATTGAACTTCATGAAGGAATTTAATAAGTTTACAAATTTAGTGCCGGATGAAATTGAGCAAAGAGCTCCAATGGCATAGTAAAAATTAAAAAAATAGAAGAGGTGCGTCAAATGTCATCAGTAGTAGTTGTTGGAACACAATGGGGAGACGAAGGGAAAGGTAAAATTACAGATTTCCTCAGTGAAAATGCAGAAGTAATCGCTCGATATCAAGGGGGAGACAATGCAGGGCATACCATTCAATTTAATGGGGTCACTTATAAACTTCATTTAATTCCATCCGGTATTTTTTCACCAGAAAAAATTAGTGTGATTGGAAATGGGGTTGTTCTAAATCCAAAATCTCTTATCACAGAACTTGCGTATTTACATGAAAGAAATGTGACTACTGATAACTTACGGATTTCTGACCGTGCGCATGTCATCTTGCCATACCATATTCGCTTAGACCAATTACAAGAAGAAGCAAAAGGCGATAACAAAATTGGGACAACGAATAAAGGGATTGGACCTTGCTACATGGATAAAGCAGCGCGTGTTGGGATTCGTGTGGCAGACTTACTGGACCGTGAAGTATTTGCTGAACGTCTAAAAATCAACTTAGCGGAAAAAAATCGTCTCTTTACTAAAATGTACGATGCAGAACCAATCGAGTTCGATGAGATTTTCGAAGAGTACTATGCGTATGGACAACAAATAAAAAAATACGTTTGCGACACTTCTGTGATTTTAAATGATGCATTAGACCAAGGGAAACGCGTATTATTCGAAGGAGCACAAGGGGTGATGTTGGATATCGACCAAGGAACATACCCATTTGTAACTTCTTCTAACCCAGTAGCGGGTGGGGTGACTATCGGTAGCGGTGTTGGACCTTCAAAAATTAATAAAGTCGTTGGGGTATGTAAAGCGTACACTTCTCGTGTAGGGGATGGTCCTTTCCCAACAGAATTATTCGATGAAATCGGCTCACGTATTCGTGAAGTCGGACGTGAATACGGTACAACCACTGGGCGTCCAAGACGTGTTGGTTGGTTCGATAGCGTTGTAATGCGTCACTCTAAGCGTGTATCAGGCATTACAAACTTAAGCTTAAACAGTATTGATGTTTTAACAGGCCTCGAAACAGTGAAAATTTGTGTAGCTTACCGTAAGCCAAATGGAGAAGAAATTTCCCATTACCCAGCAAGCTTAGTCGAATTAGGACAATGTGAACCAGTCTATGAAGAATTACCAGGTTGGGATGAAGATATTACAGGATGCCGTTCACTAGAAGAACTACCTGAAAATGCACGTAACTATGTACGTCGTATTTCAGAATTAGTCGGCGTTCGCATTTCTACTTTCTCAGTAGGACCAGATAGAGAACAAACTAACATTTTTAGAAAGTGTTTGGGCATAAAAAGAATAGAGTAAAGGAAGATTGATATGAAGAAAATCTTAGTTGTAGATGATGAGAAACCAATCTCAGACATTGTCAAGTTTAGTCTTTCAAAAGAAGGCTTTGAAGTCATCACCGCATTTGATGGCGAAGAAGGACTTGCTGCTTTCCATGAAAAAAATCCAGATTTAGTCATTTTGGACTTAATGTTACCAAAAATTGATGGATTAGAAGTTTGTCGTGAAATTCGTAAAACCAGTCATGTTCCTATTATCATGGTAACGGCTAAAGATTCTGAAATTGATAAAGTTTTAGGTCTGGAATTAGGTGCAGACGATTACGTAACAAAACCTTTCTCAAACCGAGAATTAATCGCGCGTGTGAAAAGCAAAACTTACGTCGTCAACAATTAGCTCCATCGGAAACAGAAGAAGAAAAAAACAGCTAACGAAATTGTTTTAGGCGCTTTAACGATTCATGAAGATGCCTATGTGGTTTCAAAACGTGGTGAAGAAATCGAATTAACGCACCGCGAGTTTGAATTACTTCACTACTTAGCGAAACATATCGGACAAGTGATTACTCGTGAACACTTATTGCAAACGGTATGGGGTTATGATTACTTTGGGGATGTACGTACAGTAGACGTAACAGTTCGTCGTTTACGTGAAAAAATTGAAGACACACCGAGTCACCCAACATGGATTATGACTCGTCGTGGGGTAGGTTACTACATTAAGACCCCAGATCAAGAAAAAGAAGCTTAAACAACGAATGCGCTTTTCCTTGCCATGGTATATTTTGGCAAGAAAAGCGTATTTTGCTAAAAAGTAGAGGAGAAAGTGACTCATGAAGAAGATGAAACGATTTTTTCGTTCCATTCAATTTAAGATTCCAATGCTGTTTATCTTGCTCTTGATGATTTCGTTGCAACTCATTGTCGCGAACTTCTTAACGCAATTAGAATCTCAAATGATTTCGAACTTTCAGGAACAAATTCAGCTACAAGTAGGGTTCTTGAAAAATAATGTGCAGCCCATTTTGGCTAAGGATACAACAGATGAGGCCAAATCGGCTGAAATATCGCAATTGTTACAGGATTATCCAACAGGAAATAGTATCGTAGAAATTCGTATTATGGATATGCAGGGATATATTTTGGGAACCACGAATCAAACGCAGCAATCAATTGTAGGGACTCGTTCTACAGAGGCTGATGTACAACAAGTGGTCGTCTCAAATACTGTGTACAGTTACAACTATATTGACGGAGATTCTAGATATTGGAAATACGTTTCGCCGATTGATCCCGTCAGTGGTGTTTCTGGAAATCCAGTGGGGATTATTTCGGTAACGTCTAATATTGAATCGCGGTACACTCAAGTAAAAGATATTGGGATTATCTTTATTAGTTCTTCCGTTTTTATTATCATTTTAGCGATTGTGATTACGGTTATGATTTCTCAAGGGATTACTCGTCCGATTGCTGAAATGAAACAACAGACAGAACAAATTGCAGAAGGAAACTATACGGGTGAAGTGATGATTTACGGAGACGATGAGCTTGGTCAGTTAGGGCAAGCGATTAATGATTTATCTGTAAAAATCAAAGAAGCCCAAGAAGGAACAGAAGCGGAGCGGCAACGCTTAGATAGTGTCTTGCGTCATATGAGTGATGGGGTTATTGCAACAGACCGTCGTGGAAGAATTGTGATTATTAATGCGGCTGCATTGGATGTTTTGAATTTACGAAATGAGCGGATTATCGGAACGCCATTGCTTGAAGTATTGCGTTTAGATCATAGTGTTTCTTTTAGAGATTTATTGGAATCTCAAGAAGAGCGAATGATTACGATTGAAGAAGACGGAGAAGAAACCATTGTCCAATGTGAAATCTCTGTAATTCAACGTGAATCTGGATTTATTAGTGGTCTCGTGTGCGTATTAACGGACGTTACGGAACAAGAGAAAATTGACCGCGAACGTCGTAATTTCGTATCAAATGTTTCTCACGAATTAAGAACCCATTAACGAGTATTAAGAGTTATACAGAAGCGTTAGTGGACGGGGCATGGGAAAACAAAGAAATCGCTCCGGAGTTTCTGAATGTCATTGAAACCGAAACGGATCGAATGATGCGTATGATTACCGACTTACTGAACTTATCACGGATGGACCAAAATCGATTAGAACTTGATAAAGAGTTTGTGAATATGAATGAACTCGTGAAGCATATTGTGAATCGATTTGATATGGTTTTTACAATCTGACCAATATAGAGAAAAAGAACTATCGAATTCTCACAGATATTACCCAAAAGAAATCTATGGGTAGAAATCGACCAAGATAAGATGACGCAAGTATTAGATAACATTATCAATAATGCGATTAAATATTCACCAGATCGGGGGACGAATTATTGTTCGACTCATGGAAACTCATACCGACCTTATTGTTAGTGTGAGTGATGAGGGATTAGGAGTTCCGCGTAAAGATATTCCTCACCTATTCGATCGTTTCTATCGTGTAGATAAAGCTCGTTCAAGAGCAATGGGCGGTAGTGGACTTGGTCTTGCAATCTCTAAAGAAGTTGTACAACTTCATGGAGGAAAAATCTGGGTGAATAGTATTGAAAATAAAGGATCCACATTCTTTATTTCATTACCTTATGTTCCATTTGAAGAGGATGGTGAATGGGATGAAATTTAAAAATTTTCGAGTACTATTATCGACCTTATTTGTGTTGATGCTCCTTAGCTTTGTATTTACGTATTTAATTGTTATTCGCCCAGTTGAATTTTTTGGAGTTAAAAAACAATCAACTAATCTGACGACCTCTCAAGATTCCGGAGCACAGATTCGAGCGAACTATACGATTGAGGATGTTTTTAGACCGACCCGCCTTGTCTTAACCAATAACAATAAGTTTGAAATGACAAGCCAAATGTCGATTCTAAAAGAAGTAAATACCTATCTATCAAAAAGCTTTTCGAATGTAACACGGTTGTTCAACTTAGATGATACTAGTTATGAGAACCTTGTTTTAAGAGAAGCGCATTCGCAAATCTTATTTGATGGGTTGCTTTCTTTCGGAATTATGAATCGTTATTTTGACGGATTGAATGAGGATTATGTCAATGAGACATTTTCACGAATTGTTATTCGAACGGATGAACCGCATACGGCATATTTTGTCAATGATGAAAATAAAAATGTATACAGTGCAAAAATCGATGAAAGCTTAAGTGCGAAGATGGATGCTTTGTATAAATCTGATGAATTTTATGAAGTAGAATCGTATCGAGGAAAGACAAAGCAATTCTTTGTGGAGCAAGATAAGGTAAATGTTGAACACTCTGCGTATTTGATTGAGCAAATTCCAATTACCTTCTATATCCGCCAACTCTTTTCAAATCAAACGGAAATTAGAACACGTGGAGATGGAAAAAGTGTAGTGTATAACGACAATTTATCGCAATTGAAGATGGATCGTACAACGAATATCATTACCTTCTTTGAAAATAAACCAGGGGATGAAACTCTTCTTTATACGAATAACTTAACGCAGACTTTTACACAGATGAAGCGTCTAGGCGGATGGCAGTTAGGAATGAGTTTTTCTTCAGTAGATTTAAGTTCCAATGTAGTGGAGTATGTTCGGTACGTGAGCTCCTATCCAATTCTTTCTAGCGGAAGAGAAGGGATGACTCAAGTAAAGGCGACTGCAAATGGAATTGAAAAATTAAGAACTTCCTCTTTAATTGCGCAAACCCCTCTGCCAACCAAAAATAAAAAAGTAACGATTGTTGGTGGAAAAGATATTGTAGCGGAACTGCTTAATGAAGGGTTCTCCATGAATGAGATAGAAGATATTCGAATTGGTTATTCTTGGACAACCAGCAGCGAAAACAATCAAATCGTAGAATTTATTCCGACTTGGTATATAAAAATAAATAACAAATGGAAGACATTATCAGAGTTAAAAGCGGAGAAAAAGCGGAGATGCCGCGAATAAACAAACAGTAGGGGTGACGGAGATGGACTTTAGAAGAAGTGCAATCGTATTGATTGTTTGTTTCTTTTTCCTAGATGTATTCCTATTTGGACTCGTTTGGCAGAAAAAGGTAGAATCAAAAACCCCTTTGAATACAAGTATTAACGTCATCGATCAGATGAAACAAGATGGAATTACATTGCCGTCATTACCTTCAACGGAGGAAACGGCTCCGATTATCCAACTAACCCCTGTTTCCATTGAGTCAGGTTTGAATAATTTACAAAATCAAATCGTGTCATTGGAAAAAAATGTCATCAATGCAGAGTTAGTACCACCGATTCAGTTAAGTCTATCGAATCCAGTAAATGCGGAGAGTTTTAATGACTTAACAGCGTTTATCAATAATAAGGTTTTATTCGGGGATAAATATATATGGTCTTCTTATAATGCGACTACACGTAAAGTGATTTATACACAAAAAGCAGATAAATTGAGTATTATGGATGGAACCAGCCAAATTATTGTCACATTGAATACGAATGACCAAGCTGTTAGTTATGAACAAACTTATGCGGGAAATGTGCAAGTGCTTGGAAATGAGAGAAGTTTAATTACTGCACAAAGCGCTGTTGAAGTTTTATTCCTAGCCGGGAAGATTCCAGCAAAATCAACAGTTTCAACGGTTAAGTTATCTTACTTCCAATCATTAGTGTTAAAAGAATTTTCCATTTATTCTCCTGCTTGGTATGTTGAAATTCGTCAAGCAGATGGTCAATTAGTGGCACGTCGTGTAGACGCAATTCATGGGACCGTGTTAACGAATGAAACTCTAGAAACAACGAATACGCAAACACAGCGTACAACAACCAATAACACAACAACACAAACAGTGCAACAACAATAGAAGGGACATAGTATGCAAGAATTAGGTTTTAAAGTGAGTTTATTAGCGAGTGGGAGTTCAGGTAATGCAACTTATATTGAGACTCCTAAGCAAAAAATATTAGTGGATTGTGGACTCACTGGTAAAGCTATTAGTGCGCAAATGGAGAAAATAAATCGTTCTATATCCGATATTGATGCGATTTTAGTGACTCATGAGCATTCAGATCACATCAAAGGAATTGGCGTGCTTGCAAGAAAGTATGGCATTCCTATTTATGCAAAACGAAAAACATGGGCAGCAATGTCCGGAAAAATTGGAAAGATTGCTCTTGAACAACAAGAAATTTTCAATACTGGAGAAACACTGACTTTTGGAGATATTGATGTGATGAGTTTTGCGGTTTCTCATGATGCGGCTGCTCCACAGTTTTATAGCTTCCAAAAGGATCAACGCCAGTTTGTTATGCTAACAGATACCGGATATGTGAGTGACAAACTTCGTGCTCTCCTCAAAAATGCCAATGCTTATTTAATTGAAAGCAATCATGATCTTGAAATGTTAAGAATGGGGCCTTATGCGTGGCATTTAAAACAACGAATCTTAAGTGATAAAGGACATTTATCCAATGATGATGGGGCTTTTAGCCATGTGTGAAATGCTTGGAGACCAGACGAAACGCATTTATTTAGGGCATTTAAGTCAAGATAATAATATGAAAGAAATTGCTTATCAAACAGCAGAATCCATATTTAGAACTCACGATAAAGGAGTTCATCATTCCTTCGAATTATTTCATACGGATCCATATGAGCCTACAAGCCTATTTGAAGTTTAAATTCTTAGGAATAATGCAAGAGATTTTTTAAATAGACTATAAGTGTTTGTTCACATAAAATTCATATTTAGAATTTATCTTTAAAGTAACAACGAGAGGAGTGAGCAAATGGAAGAAGAACAACAAAAACAGTTAAGAAAACGTAAAAATAAAAGCTTTAGAAATGGTTTTGTTGGCGGGATTGTTGGAGGAACTATTGCAGTCGCAAGCGGAATTGGAATTATGGCGATTACAAATCCTTTAAACCATCAAACACCAACGCCTACTACGCAAGCTTCAGAGAGTAATGTAACGACTACGAAAAACCTCTACCGCCGCTGCAAATACGAATAATGATATTTCTAAGGTCGTAGAAAATGTAAAAAAATGCAGTGGTTTCAGTCATTAACAAACAAGCGTCTGGCCGTAATTCTCTTTACGGGACTCAGCAGCAACAACAATCAAACGATGAATTAACGACAGCTTCAGAAGGAAGTGGCGTTATTTATAAAAAGGAAAATGGATATGCCTATATCGTAACGAACAATCACGTCATTGCAAATTCGCAAGAGTTAGAAGTTTTGTTAGCAGATGGAACTAGGGAAAAGGCAGAATTAGTTGGGAGTGACCAATGGACGGACTTAGCAGTGATTCGTATTCCAGCAGATAAAGTAAGTACTGTTGCGGAATTTGCGAACTCTGATGAGGTAAAAGCAGGACAAACCGCTATTGCGATTGGATCTCCTCTGGGCAGTGAATTTGCTACTAGTGTTACGCAAGGGATTGTTTCTGCAAATAATCGTCCAGTTCCAACAGATGTGGATGGCGATGGCCAACAAGATTGGATTGTAAATGCGATTCAAACGGATGCTGCCATTAATCCAGGGAACTCAGGTGGAGCTCTTATTAATAGCGCGGGACAAGTCATTGGGATTAACTCTATGAAGATTTCTAAATCTTCTGTTGAAGGTATGGGCTTTGCAATTCCAAGTAATGAGGTCGTATCCATCATCAATGAATTGGAAAAAAATGGTAAAATCGTTCGTCCAGCTCTAGGAATTTCAATGGTGAACTTATCGAATGTGAATTCACAAGCCGTTAATCAGTTGAATTTACCAAAAGATGTGAAGGGCGGAGTTGTGGTTGCAGAAGTCTCTTCTAAAGGAAGTGCAAAAGCGGCAGGACTTCAACCATATGATGTTATTGTAGAAATGGATGGTAAAAAAGTAGAGGGAATTCAAAATCTAAGAAAAATACTCTATAGTCATAAAGTGGGAGATAAATTGAAGTAACGTATTATCGTAACGGACAAAAACAAACAACCACAGTTTCCTTAACAGAAACCAATAACCCAAGTTTATAAAAATAAATGAAGAGTCGGATTACCAATGTGGGATCCGACTTTTTGGACTTATCCTCAAACTTATCCACCGAATTGTGGATAACTCTGTGGAAAAAGTCTTTTGGAAAACTCTTTGTCAAGTCCAAACAGTGGGAAATGCCTTTTGAAAACAGAAACTGCCAAAAGGCCTAGAATAAGGAATTTGATTGGAAAAAGTTATAAACATGAAAAAGAATTATTGTGGATAACTTTTTTTATAAAAATGACAAAGAACGTTGATATAACAGTGTTTTTAAAAGGTCAGGTTTAGTGTGTATAACTGTGGATAACTGACTTATCCCTCCGAAAAATTAAATATAACATTTATGTAACATTTAAATGAATGGAATCTATATCTAGGGGCTATGGATAAAAAATGTCAAAATTTAGTGGCGAACATGTGTACATGTGGATAACTTTGTGGATAAGTAGGGATAAGAGGATAAAACAAGCATTTTTTTCCTCAAAAAGGTAAGATATTGGATGAAGTGAGGGGATAATATGAATATCACGATTGTGAGTGTTGGAAAATTAAAAGAAAAATATTTAAAACAAGGAATTGATGAATACGCAAAACGCTTAGGCAGCTACTGTAAGTTCCAAGTAGTGGAAGTGCCAGACGAGAAAGCTCCCGAGAATTTAAGCGACAAAGAGATGGAGCAAGTACTCGAAAAAGAAGGAGAACGTATCCTTTCTAAAATTAAAGACGGGGACGTGGTTGTGGCCATGGCAATTGAAGGAGACTTGGTGAGTTCAGAGCAACTCGCAAAAGAGATGGATACCTTTGCGCTCCATGGTAAGAGTTCGATGGTCTTTGTTATTGGGGGATCTCTAGGTCTTAGTCCAGCTGTGAAAAAACGGGCTGACCGTAAGATTTCATTTGGCCGTATTACCTTGCCGCATCAACTGATGAGACTCGTTCTAACCGAGCAAATTTATCGCGCATTCCGAATTAATTCTGGTCATGCTTATCATAAATAAGTAAATATTCTCATAAAAAATAAAAAGAAAGTGCAAAATAGAGAATATATTTTTCACATTTATTTCATAAGGTATGTCTATACTTTAGTTATTCCCAAAGAGAATATTTATCCTCCCAAATAAATATTTCTAATCCTTTTTTTCCACCGGCTACGTGTCGGTGGTTTTTATTTTGTATAGATATAAATTGACTATCCTTTTGACCTTCTATTCATACATTAATAATGGATAGTATCAACCGAGTTAGTAGTGCGATGTTTTTAAAATAAAAAAAGGACACCCTAATTTAGGTGTCCTATGCAGAGCCGGTAAAACCTCTCTGAAAAAAATATCATCTGTAGAGCCTGCGATAAATCGCACCTCTAATGTATGTTCATTATAATGAAACTATGTGTGAATGTCAATTTTTTGAATTGGATAGTTTTTTAAGACTGCTATATCAATTAAGTCCATACTATCCTCTGATATTGTTGCTTTTTCCAATTGGATCAGCAGGATTTTTTGGGAGCATAACTCTTAATTTACTGATGGTTTGAATATTATCTATTGCAGCATAAGTATTTTTTTGTTAAACTTTTTATAGTATTCGGATATTTCATCTATCCATTGTTTTTTTCAACAGAAATCCATTTTCCTAGCTATATAGTCATTCAAATTATGAATTTTTGGATTATGTCTATTCACGAATTCCTGCATTATTTGTCTTGTTTCATCGTCATTAGGAACATATCTTTCTTTTTGCTTCCCTGAAAGTCGATGGATTTCATGTACTTCAGAAATTCTTTTGAACCACTGAAACGACTTTTTCACTATATTTATTTTGCCTCACTTACTAAATTGACGATTAAGTTATCTCCTAAACTGATATATTGTTTTTATTTTTTTCGAACTTAACGGTATTACAGTAAGTAACCCTTTTTAGGATGATCTTTTTTTATCCAAAACAATAGCAAAATGTGGTAATGAAAATTCATTTCCAACGCCAGTGCCAAAATCTACGAATAATATAGTGCCTCTTTTATATTTCTTAAAAAGAGGTTGTTCTTCGGAGTTTTTCTTTTTAAATCTTTTTGCTCTGTAGTAATCGGACTTCCCAATATATTTGAATTTTTTTATTATTTGTATTATTGGATATATCTAGCAAAAATATCTCTAGCTAGTGTTAAATTTCTTTTTGTATTCATAATTCTCCCCCAAAACAAATACCTAACTTTAAAAACCAATTTTTACCAAAACGTCTTTTTACCTTAATTATAGACCTAAAAAGGTTGCAACAATATGAAATTTAATGAAAGTGATAGGCTATTTAATGATATTGATAAAAAGGATTGATTGAAGAAAATCTCCGTACTATACTAGAACCATGGAGAAGTACCCAAGAGGTTGAAGGGGTCGCACTCGAAATGCGATAGGTCGTGAAAGCGGCGCGGGAGTTCAAATCTCCTCTCTCCTTAAAAGTTCTTATATATCAACATTTATAGAGATTTTGTTCCGTAAATGTTCTGTAGATTCTGATGAGATTTATCCGTTTTAAAAAAATACTGGAGGCAGAAAAAGAGATGACTAAAGTAAAATTAAATTTAAATCAAACTCATTGTTGTGGAATTTATTCGGATAAGACGGTGTATCGTTTTACAGGGGATAGCTACCAAGAGTTGTTTTACCTCCTTCAAAGACGAGGACTCATCGAATCGTTTATCGATGGTGACTTCATTGTCTATGATGAATTAAGCAAATACTCCGAGTTACCGCCTTATCAAAAGCTTACTGAGGAAGAATTAGAAGCGATTGATTTTGACAGTGTTATTCAAAATCTTAGTGATGAAGAAATCAAATCCGTGATTGAAAAATTTTTTGCTTATCGCTTTGACTGTGAGTTTCAAGAAGTACAAGAGTAAAATAAATGCAAAAAAGCTGACAGCTCTCAATTAGAGCCGTCAGCTTTTTACATTTATTGATGATTAGCGAATCACTTGTTCTGTTTCTTTGTCGAAGAAGTGAGATTTGTTTAAGTCGAATGCTAATTCAACTGTTTCGCCTGGGTTGTGGAAGTCACGTGCATCCACTTTAGATACGAATTCAGTATCATCAACACGAGTGTAAAGCATTGTTTCTGCACCAAGTAATTCTGATACAACAACTTCTGCTTTTCACTGAAGATGAAGGGTAAGTATCGATAGCGATTTGAGCCCCTTTGATATCTTCTGGGCGGATACCGAAGATAAGTTCTTTTCCTTCATATCCTTTTTCTTCAAGAAGTTTTTTCTTCGCTTCTGGTAATTGTAATGATAAACCTTTACCGTTTGTAATCACGCCGTCTTTCAATGTGACAGTGAAGAAGTTCATTGCTGGTGATCCGATGAATCCAGCTACGAATACATTGTTAGGTGTGTTGTACACTTCTTGTGGAGTACCGATTTGTTGTACGAAACCATCTTTCATGATAACGATACGGTCCGCCATTGTCATCGCTTCTGTTTGGTCGTGTGTTACGTAAATAGTTGTTGTTTCTAAACGACGGTGTAATTTTGCAATTTCAGCACGCATCGCAACACGTAATTTAGCATCTAAGTTAGAAAGAGGTTCGTCCATTAAGAATACTTTCGCATCACGAACGATCGCACGTCCTAAAGCTACACGTTGACGTTGACCACCAGATAAAGCAGCTGGTTTACGTTCTAAGTATTGCGCTAAGCCTAAGATTTCAGCAGCGTTTTTAACGCGTTTATCAATTTCAGCTTTGTCGTATTTACGTAATTTTAATCCGAATGCCATGTTGTCATATACGCTCATGTGAGGATATAGGGCATAGTTTTGGAATACCATCGCGATATCACGATCTTTTGGAGCTACGTCGTTCATCACAACGTCGCCAATCTTTAATTCTCCTTCAGAAATATCTTCAAGACCAGCAATCATACGAAGTGTAGTTGATTTACCGCATCCAGAAGGTCCTACGAATACGATGAATTCGCGATCTTTGATGTGTAAGTTAAAGTCTGTTACGGAATAGTTTTCCGCGTTGTCATATTTTTTGTGAATATGGTTTAATTGCATTTCTACCATTAGGATTTCCCCCTGTCATTGTTTTTTAACACTATTAGTTTACGATTTTTGGTAGAAAAGTGATAGGGTACATTGCACAAAAAGCATCCTGTTTTTTGTGCATATTGCCGAAAAATAGGATATGAAGGATTCTTTTTACCGTATCTTAAGATAAAGAATGTAAGGATTTTCTAAAAAAGAGTGAACACGAGTGCAAGCTTTCCAAAACTTTGTTATGATAAGAGGTAGAAACTTTAAATGAAAAAGGTGATGAAATGGAAAGAAAAACGTGGATTTGAAAGTTAGTATCTGCTTATGAAGGAAAAGGAATTAATGTTCCTAAAACGTTCTACAAAAACATTCGGCAGGTTATGATTTTTGAAGCGGCAGAAGATATTGTGTTGCCAAGTATTTGGAAAAATGATCTTTAAATTTGCTGCTACTCAATTAAAAACAATGGATTTACACAACTGATAAAGAAACGGTTGAGGCAGAATTACAAAAAAAGAACAAAAGGTATTAAAACCGATTCTTGTTCCAACAGGAATTAAATCTTATATGCAAGAAGATGAATATTTACAACTTAGCGAACCGTTCAAGTAATCCACTCAAACACTTTTTTTAGTATTACCAAATGGAATTGGGGTTGTCGATAGCGACTACTATAATAATCCAGATAACGAAGGACATATTTACTTCCAATTAATCAACTTTGGATTATTTGATAAAGAAATTAAAAAAGGCGACCGTATTGGCCAAGGTATTTTCTTACCATTCTTAAAAGCAGATACGGACGAAGAAAATGATATGAATGAACGTACAGGCGGTTTTGGTTCTTCTGGCGTTCGTTAGAAAGGAGCCAATATGGCAAAAACAGCCACAAGTTTTGTATGTAGAGAATGTGGATATAATTCACCAAAATATTTAGGGAAATGTCCAAACTGTGGAAATTGGTCCACGATGGAAGAGTTTAAGGAAACAACGAGTAACACGAAACGACCTTCTTTAGTGCAACAGTCAGAAGAAGCCCATAAAACAAAACCGATGCGACTCGACCAAGTTTCTTATGAACGCGTCAACCGTGTACAAACGTCCATTAGCGAACTCGATCGTGTGCTCGGGGGAGGCGTAGTACCAGGGTCTCTCGTATTAATTGGTGGGGACCCAGGAATTGGGAAATCTACCTTATTATTACAAGTGTCTAGTGAATTACAACAGACACAAGGGACGGTTCTCTATGTATCCGGAGAAGAAAGTGCTTCTCAAATTAAAATGCGTGCGGAGCGTCTCGGGATGCAGGCAGACGGATTTTATATTTATGCGGAGACAAACTTAGAAGATATCGTTGCGCAAGTGGAAGCCTTAAAACCAGACTATGTCATTATCGACTCGATTCAAACGATGACACATCCGCAAGCAAATGGGGTTGCCGGAAGTGTGTCTCATGTTCGTGAGGCGACAGCTACATTGATGCGACTAGCAAAGCTCAATCAGATTGCTATCTTTATCGTTGGTCACGTAACAAAAGAGGGAGCATTGGCTGGGCCTCGGATGTTGGAACATATGGTGGACACTGTTCTTTATTTTGAAGGGGACAAACATCATAGTTTCCGCGTACTTCGTTCTGTGAAAAATCGTTTTGGGTCCACCAATGAGATTGGAGTCTTCGAAATGCATCAAGAAGGGCTGAACGAAGTGACCAATCCTTCGGAAGTCTTCTTAGAAGAACGACTTGCTGGAGCGACAGGTTCAGCGATTGTGGTGTCACTTGAAGGGACACGACCTATTTTGACTGAGGTGCAATGTCTATTGTCCCCAACCGCCTTTGGAAATGCACGCCGTACGACAAGCGGTCTGGACTATAATCGTGTTGCGCTCTTAATGGCGGTACTTGAGAAACGAGCAGGACTCCTACTGCAAAACCAAGATGCTTACTTTAAATCAACAGGAGGTTTGAAACTAAACGAACCTGCAGTCGATTTAGCGATTGCGATGAGTATCGTTTCAAGTTATAAGGAAAAAGAAACGCAGATGGGGGATTGCTTTATCGGCGAAATTGGCTTGACGGGTGAAATTCGTAAAAGTGAATCGTGTCTATGATCGTGTCCGTGAAGCAGAAAAGCTCGGATTCAAGCGTGTCTTTATTCCAAAAAATAACTTAGATGGATGGAAGATTCCTGAAAATATCGAAGTTGTCGGTGTATCTTCTGTCAAAGAAGCTATTTATAAAGCTTTCAATCATGAAAAATAGAAAGGAGAGGATTGGATGGAACAACCCAAAAAATTTCGAGCATACGGAAGAAAATTATTACAATTCATTTTCGTATTGCTCGGAGGATCTTTAGGAGCGACGTACTTTCCAAGTCTATGGCAAACATTCAATATTTCAAATGAATGGCTAACATCTCAAGTAACGAATATTTTATTAGGTGCAATTATTTTATTCTGTATTTCATTTTTCGTTGCTGATCCAATTTTAGCGGGCATTCGTAGACTTGAAAAAATTGTGAGTCAACTATCAGTAAGTTATTTACTTTTCGGGATGATAGGGGCACTGATTGGACTATTAGTGGCTTGGCTAGTTGGCCTTCCATTTACCAATTTGCAAATCCCAGCAGTTACGCAAGCTTTGCCGATTGCGCTTAGCATTATCTTTGGTTATCTTGGATTTTACGTAGGAACCACTCGTCGTGAGGATATTAAGAGTCTTCACAGTCAATAAGAAAAAAACAGAAGATTCTCCAGTGTTAGAGCGTAAAGCAGGAGATAATTTTAGAAAATATAAACTGCTTGATACGAGTGTTATTATTGATGGTCGTATTTACGATATTGCTAAAACAGGCTTTATAGAAGGGGTACTAGTGATTCCGGTATTCGTATTGAACGAGCTTCAATACATTGCGGATAGTGCGGATAGCTTAAAACGAGTAAGAGGTCGTCGAGGTTTAGATATCTTAAACGCCCTTCAAAAAGAAGAGCATATTCAAGTAGAAATTTACGAAGGGGATTATGATGATATCAATGAAGTCGATCGTAAATTAATTCGATTAGCTAAATCCATTGATGGAATTATTATTACCAATGATTTTAACTTGAACAAAGTGAGCGAGTTCCAAAATGTTCCGGTATTTAATATCAATGCTTTAGCCCAAGCCATTAAACCGGTTGTGATTCCAGGCGAAACGCTGAAGACCACCGTTGTGAAACAAGGAACGGAGCGTCAACAAGGAGTTGCGTACTTGGATGACGGAACAATGATTGTCGTGGAAGACGGTCAATATTATATGAATGAAGAGATTGAAGTGGTCGTAACGAGCGCCCTTCAAACTGCAGCAGGTCGTATGATTTTCGCTAAACCACTGCATAGCCAAAAGAAAATTAAACAATAAATGACATAGTCTCATGATTACTACGAATCCTTGCGGATTTGTTTATAATCGCTGTAATGGGGCACCGGTTCGAGCCGAAGTCTCTCACCTTTAAAGCCTCAAAGCTGGAGTAAGGAATCAATTCCTAACTCCAGCTTTTTCGCATTTAATGCTAATCCCCATTACTGCTATTATAAAATCCGCATGATTCTTCGTAATCATAGTGCTTAAAGTTTTTTCTATGCGGGAAATCAACGACTGCTGACAATTTGCATCAATAGAAAAAGAGGATGGACGAATTTCGTCCATCCTTTTTCCTATTCAATATCAATTTCAAATGGTTCGTCAATGGTTTCAGAGACGTATTTGCCGTCTTTCTTCCTTTGTTTCACACATTCCGTTAATAAGTATTCGATTTGTCCATTGACTGATCTAAAATCATCTTCTGCCCATGATGCGATAGCAGCATATAATTTAGAAGACAGTCGTAATGGAATTTGTTTTTTCTTTAAGTCAGCCATCGTTAGTATAGGCTTCCTGTATTAACGATTGGTTGAGCATCATGATTTCCGCAAAGAACAACTAGTAAGTTAGAGACCATCGCAGCTTTACGTTCTTCATCAAGTTCTACGAGTTCTCCCTCACTTAAGCGTTCTAGCGCCATTTCAACCATTCCAACAGCTCCATCTACAATCATCTTTCTAGCATCAATAATTGCTGAAGCTTGTTGACGTTGAAGCATTACTGCAGCAATTTCTGGAGCATAAGCAAGATACGTAATACGTGCTTCGATAATTTCAAGTCCTGCATTTTCAACACGTGCTTGAATTTCATCACGAATACGTTTTGCAACGACTTCACTTGAGCCACGTAAGCTACCTTCATCGGCAATCCCATCACCTGTAGTGTCGACATTTGGAGCGACATCATATGGATAGATGCGTACGATATTACGAAGGGCGCTGTCACATTGAAGCGATAAGTATTCTTTATAGTTATCTACATTGAAGACCGCTTTAGCTGTATCGACCACTTTCCAAGTTACGGCAATTCCGATTTCTACAGGATTTCCCTAGGCAATCATTGATTTTTGACGAGAATTATTTAAGGTCATGATTTTTAAGGAAATATGTTTTTTAAAGGCATCTAAGTTGGCTTCAATTCCTGAGTTACCAACCGCGATTGGTGTATTTTGACGATCGACATCTCCGCTTTGACCAAGTTTTGTTTTAGCAGCAGGATTCACTGCCACGCTAAAAGGATTTACAAAATAGAATCCAGGATCTTTAATCGTTCCTGTGTAATCCCCCAAAAAGAGTCAAAACAATGGCTCTTTGAGGTTTGACAACTTTCAGACCACCAAAATGAAATGACTCGATGCAATAAATAAAAAGATACTAAGAAGAACACCCGACGACAGTTAATGCTTCATTCTTCAAAAAGGCGATGGAAGAAATAAAGCTTGCAAACTCGCAAAAATTATCATTAGAAACAATGAAAAATAATGCGGCAAAAACCGTTAGACTTTTGTTTTTTTAAAAATTTTTTTCGTTCATAAAAAGACTCTTTTGTCTATTTGATATCTAAATGATATCACTACGAAATCTAAAAAGTAATATAAAAAAAGAACTATTGGTAAATTTTTCCCAATAATTTTAGAGATGGAATTTTAACTATAAAATAAGTAGTAAGAGGAAACGTTATAATTGCTAATCCACCTTGTTTCCAGATGATGCTCATTTGGCTTGTCAGTCCACCATATACTGCTACGACAATGATGTTGAAGAGTAGAAATCCGACAACTTCTCTAGAACCAATGATTAATCCAAAGACTAATCCTACGGCAATCATCAAGTTATAGACTCCTTGATTTTTGAAGAGCGTCGTAATATTAGCATTTTTCAATGTTTCAACACTCATATTGAAGACGCGGCTTGTAGCCTCTGAAGTCGTTTGGAGTGTTTCCAAGTAGAAAATATACACGAATTCGAGTGCCACGAGAGCCGTAAAAATAGTAATAATGATAGACATATGTCTGCCTCCTTTTTATTAAGCAGACTAGAGTATAACCCCTTTTTTTGACAGAAGCGAATGATAAGCCTAGGAAGAGCGAAACATTGACGGAGTGCACTCAATATGCTATCCTATCCTTTGTATAAAAAAGAATCACTACGATTTAGAAAGGAGAAAGTCATGAGTTATATTTCAGTAGAACATCTTTCTTTCTCATATGAACAAGAGACAGTACTTGAAGATATTAGCTTTACAGTGGAGCCGGGTCAGTTTGTGATTTTGACTGGGGAAAATGGGGCGGCAAAGTCAACACTCGTTAAAAATATTTTGGGACTTCTAACACCAAAGACAGGGAAAGCAGTGATTGCTAAGAAAAATAGTAATGGCGAGAAGTTATCGATTGGGTATGCTCCGCAACAGATTTCTTCTTTTAATGTAGGTTTCCCTTCGAATGTTTATGAGTTAGTGGCTTCAGGGCGATACCAACAAGGTCGCTGGTTTAAAAAAATTAACAGCAGAAGATCACGAACATATCGAGCGTTCTCTCAAATCCGTTGGGATGTGGGATGAGCGTCATAAGCGTATCGGAGATTTATCTGGGGGACAAAAACAACGCATTTGTTTAGCGCGAATTTTTGCAACAGACCCAGATTTATTCGTTTTAGACGAGCCGACTGCGGGTATGGACAAAGCTTCTAGAGAACGATTCTATCATCTATTACATCATGCATGTGCTCATCATGGGAAAGCCATTTTAATGGTCACTCATGAGGAAGAAGCACTTGAACAATACGTGGATAAACATATCCATCTGCAACGAAAGGAGGATTCTCCATGGAGATGTTTTTCTATGGTTTCATGCAAAGAGCATTCATCTCAGGAATAGCGATGGCTTTTATCACGCCAATTCTTGGATTGTTCTTAATTCTTAGAAGACAGTCGCTCATGGCGGATACTTTATCGCACGTTTCATTAGTCGGAGTTGCGCTAGGGTTTCTTCTAGGGATGAATCCAACGTTCACAACACTAATTGTAGTTATTATTGCAGCAATTTTCATTGAAGCTATTGGAAAGTATTTTAGAGGATATTCCGAAATCACCGTTGCGATTTTGATGTCTGGTGGAATGGCGATTGCTCTTATTTTAATGAACTTACAAAAAGGTCGTTCAACGATGAGTGTGGATCAATTTTTATTTGGTTCGATTGTGACAATTACAAATGAACAAATGTGGATTATGATTTTACTAGCTATCGTTGTAGTCGGTCTATACGCGATTTTCCGTAAACCACTCTATGTTCTATCATTCGATGAAGACACAGCGATGACCGCGGGATTGCCCGTTCGATTGATGACAAATCTCTTTACGATTATCACAGGGGTTGTGATAGCAGTGATGATGCCAATCGCAGGATCTCTTCTAGTATCAGCCGTTATCGTATTGCCAGCTTCGATTGCGCTTCGTGTTAGCAGTAAGTTTAATGGAGTGATTATCGGCGGGATTATCATTAGTCTGATTGGATTTCTTTTGCAGGCCTATCAGCATCTTATATTTACGAAGCACCCCCAGGAGCGGCGATTACATGTGTGTTCCTTGTCATTTTATTCATCTCATTTATCCTGAGTGCCTTTCGTAAAAAAGCATAATAAACAAGCTTACCATCATTTGGTAGGCTTTTTTTGTGACTCAGTTTGACGAAATGGCTAGGAGAGCGTATAGTAACTGTCATAAGATTATTTGGAGGACAAGCATGTGATTATACAGGCGTTATCGAGTCTGGTGACGATACTAGCGGTCATCGCGCTCGGCTATCTCTTGCAGGCCAAGGGATGGTTTCAGGAAGGATTCAGTAAGAGCATTGCGGATTTGATTTTGAAAATTGCTTTGCCAGCGTCTATCTTTGTTTCCGTATTAAAATTTATAACAAAAGAACAACTCGTGAGCTTCTTTGGAGCAAGTCTTTATCCATTGGTTACGGTGATTCTAGGCTACATCGTAGCATGGGGCGTTGTGGTATTATTTAAAGTTCCAGTTGGAAGACGAGGGATTATGCTCAATACATTCGTTAATGCGAACACGGTCTTTATGGGGCTTCCGCTCAACCTCTCCCTTTTTGGAGAAGAAGCGATGCCGTACTTCTTGGTCTACTACGTGATGAAATACATTGTCGATTTTTACCGTTGGAACGTATGTTGTAGCCACTGACCGTCCTGGTGGAAATAAAAAAACAAAGGAATCGAGTGGAAGAGTCTCTGTTCACCGCCCACTTATTGCGTTTCTAGTGGCTTTAGCAGTTGTGGCGCTTGGCATTCCAGTTCCAACGTTTGCACAAAATTCCATTAATATAGTGGGAAGTTTAGTGACACCATTGTCACTGATGTATATTGGGATCAATCTCAAGCAAAGTGGTCTTGGAACACTGAAGGTAGACCGCGATGCAGTACTTGCTTTAGCAGGGCGCTTTATTATTTTCCCAATGTTAATGGTATTAGTGTTACTTGTTGGAGGAGCGGATAACACCTTATTAAAAGAAACCTTTATTATTCAATCCACTATTCCAACACTGGTGATTATGCCGATTTTAGCGGCAGAAGCAGGAGGAGATGTTGATTTTGCTACGAATGTGGTGACCATGACAACCATTGCCTACTTAGCGGTATTGCCATTGTGGTCCCTTATTCTTATTTTTTTCATTTAGCGAAATTATCATATATGATAATTTTTTTCAAGATATAAAAAAAGCGAAGAACCTTAGAGGCTCTTTCGCTTTTATTTCATTTTTATCTTATAAAAATTCATGAGTATCAAAAGAAGTTTCCTAAAAACAGCTTTGATCTTTTTGAGATTCAGTATCAATTTCTGTAATTTTGATGATAGAAGAATAATCAGACACATTGTGATTAGACACTCCAGATTCACAGAACACAACCGCTCCTGCAGTGGTTGAATCGAACTCTTGAATTAAGCTACGCATTCCGTTAATCGTACCACCAGCTTTTAAGAAATCGTCAACGATTAATACATTAGATCCACTAGGAAGTGTACGTTTAGATAATTCCATTTTCTCAACACGAGAAGAAGAACCGGAAACGTAGTTAATACTTACAGTAGAACCTTCTGTAATTTTTGAATCACGACGAACAATGACGAAAGGAACGTTTAAATAATTAGCTACCGTTTGTGCAATAGGAACTCCCTTTGTTGCAACGGTCATAACGGCATCAATCTTCTTATCTTCGTAAGCAGATGCAATCATTTTTCCTAAATCATGTAATACATTTGGTTTTGCAAGTAAATCAGAAAGATAAATATATCCCCCTGGCAATAAGCGACTTGCATCGTTCATTTGTTCTTTTAATTTCTCCGCAGCAGCCAATGCTTGTTCACGTTTGATTTTTGGTACAAAAATTACTCCGCCAGCAGCACCAGGGACTGTACGAATAATCCCAACACCTTGTTTTTCAAAAGTCTTCTTAATAATAGCAATATCTTCACTAATAGAAGATTTTGCGGACTGGTACAAAGTTGTAAATGTAGTTAATGAAATTAACGTATGTGGATTATCTAATAGACGTTGTGTCATATCAATAAGACGTTCACTTCTTTTCAATTTCATTGTATCGTCCTCCCTCTTTGAATGAACTACTTCTATATTATACATAAAATGACGAAAATTACAATTTCGAAAACCCTGTATCATTCGGGAAAAAGCACAAAAAACACCTCTTTATAAAACGAACGTTCTATTTTTATAAAGAATATCTTTTCAGCGTGAGAAGTGTTATAAAAATAAGGCTGAACAAAGTTATGAAAAGTTTCTCAAGGGGAAATCGATTACTTCGAATCCTCATGGATATCTTCATAATAGCGGTAACGTTGCACCGGTTCGAGCCTAAGGTCTCTCACCTTTAAAACAAAAAATGGGGCGTAAGGATTAAAAATCCTACGCCCCTTATTTTTGTTTTAATGCGAATTCACGTTACTGCTATTTTAGAATCCGTGGATTCTCAGTAATCTCAATCTTAGTAAAGCATGCATATGGTTCAGCCTATTTTATAAACACTTCGAATTTTCAGTAAAACTTCAATACTAAAAGAAAGTTTTTTATCCAACCACTCTCGACAGTTTAAATGCGTTTGAGTTCGATGCCGACAACGCCGTATTGTGCTTGTTCTTCTTTTGAATAGTAAGTCAACATATCGTCAGGATGTGCATTGTCCACGTCTTCTGGAGTATACCCACATTGTAGTAACGGGAGGTTTTCATACAGTTCTGTGAAGTTTTTAAAAACATGCAACCCAACCACTTCGCAGAGTGTCGTTTGCGAAGCATCTTCGGTATTAGTAAATCGAATTTGATCACCAATTTGAATCGATTGGCGCTTCTCATCGTACAGACGAAGCTCAATCGTTTTTTGACCGGAGGAAATGGAAGCATACGGTTTTGGGAAAAGAGTCATCTCATGCAGCATGACTAGTTCTCCTTGTTTAGTACGAATTTCAACGGCAACAGCAACGCCATCTTCATCGTTGGTTGTTGTCACGAAGTTGGCGATTTCTTTAATCGAATCAATCGCATTTCCCATCGCAACGCCAAGACCCGCGTATTCAATCATATCACGATCGTTCTCGTGGTCGCCAAGACACATCACTTCATCGGGTGTAAGGCCAAGTTTATCGGCTAGATGATGCACGGCTTTTCCTTTACTGGCTTCAGGATGAATGACTTCGAGGTAAAAGCTGGCACTACGGAAAATGTTGTAGCTACTCTTGAAGTCGTCAGAAAGATTTGGAATTAATTCTTCTAACACTTCAGGCTCATCCACGAACATGATTTTAACGAATTCTTTATCGGTTGGAATGTCCTTGTATAATTGGTGCACGATTGGCATGCCGACTAGTTCGCTCTCGTGAATAGAGTATTTGCCGACTGTTTCTGTTGGAACGTAAATCGCTTCTTCGTCAATAGCGTGGTAGTGCACATTGTATTTTGTAGCATAATCGTTCACGCGTTTTAAGTCGTCATGTGTCATTGAGAAGCGAACGAGTGCTTTTTTCGAACCTGTTTGTTGTACAAGTGTTCCGTTGTAAGTCACAACGTAATCGTGGTCGTTCACAAGGTTGAGTTCTTGAAGAAGACCTTCTACACCAGGGTATGGGCGTCCTGTACAAAGAACCACATAGACTCCTTGTGCGCTTGCGGCGTTTAAAGCAGCCTTTACTCGAGGTGTGATTTCGCGTTTTGAATTGAGCAGTGTGCCGTCGATATCGATGGCGATTAATTTGATAGACATAATGCCTCCTTGAAAATTGTTAAATAGCGTTAAGTAATGTTTTGAGCTGGATAATTGGACGTCTTTAAAATAAGAATCTGAGCAAAAATACAATGCTTTTAATCCATTACGTAAAACTTTCGGAGTGTTCCGTAAAATATGGAAAACACAATATACCTTATAAGGTATATTGTGTTTTTTTATTTATAAAAAGTAATTGATAGATGATGCTTATATCCCTGCGAAGTTGAGTTCGAAAACAGCATCGTCGCCCTCGTATCCTGTCGAGGTTAGTCCGCATGCGAGCTCTGTGTCCGAGAGTCCCTTCCGGCGTTCCGGTTCAACGTTCCATTTCTGAACGCGATTGCTCACATCCTGTTATTTCATCTGATTTGAAAACACGTCTAATTGTGCAGCGATCGTTTGGAACTCTTCGTAGTCGTCCATAAAGAGTTCGTTTTGCATGTCGCGTGTCACCATTTCACGAGGGAAGTAGAGGCGTTCGTCTCCACGAACCTTTCCAGAAATAGCTTCTACAATCGAGCTGACTTGAGAAAGCTCGACCATATTTCCGTTGCGTTCTACGAGTTCGATTTGTGTTCTTGGCTTAATAGAATCTGGACGATAGAAATCATATGGTAAATCGAAACTGTTGTTAATTGCAGTGTAATATTCAGGGTCAAACCCAACGGCTTCCACGATTTGTTTCATTCGGTCGACTTTTGCGCCATCATTGATGCGGTTAAATGGCACTGATTTAAATGGACGACGATTAATGAAACGGTCGGATAAGTCACTTAAAATCGCATCTTCTTCTAAGAGCCAGTGAGAGAAGTACGTATTTAATACACCGTCATCGAGACGTAAGTAATCTTCCAATGTCCAAGTTCCTTCGAAGAAAGGCTTTAAGAATGTTGCTGAGTGTTTTAAAGGATTTGATTCTGAGTTGTAGCAAGCCGAAGCGCGTTTTAATAGGTGATTTAGCACGACTTCCATCCCACGAGAAACGGGGTGGAAATACACTTGCATGTACATTTGATAACGACTCACGATGTAATCTTCCACCGCGTGCATTCCTGAATACGTAAATGCAATGCCGCCTTTATACGGACGAATTACACGGAGGATACGCGTAAGGTCAAAGGTTCCGTAATTTACCCCTGTGAAATAAGCATCACGAAGCAAGTAGTCCATACGGTCTGCATCAATTTGGCTTGAAATCAATTGCACCACTTGAGGATTTGGATGTGTTTTTTGAATCACGCTGGCCACTTCTTGTGGGAAAGTAGAAGAGACTTTACGTAAAATCTGGTTCACTTCGGTTCCTTCAGACAAGATGATATCAATAGTGATTTGTTCATGGTTTGTGTCGAAAATTTTCTCAAAGGTATGAGAGTATGGGCCATGTCCTACATCATGCAGTAAAGCTGCGCATAGCACTACGAGGCGATTACGATCGTCCCAAAGGCCATCTCCTTCTTCTTGAGTAGCGTAATTTCTGGCGAAATTATCGCAAATGCGTCGAGCGATTTCATACACTCCAAGAGAATGCGAGAATCTAGAATGTTCTGCAGTATGGAAAGTGTACATAGAGGCACCCGTTTGTTTAATTCTGCGGAGTCGTTTTAATTCACGGCTGTTAATCAATTCCAGAATAATTGGATGTTGCACATGGATATAATCGTGAACGGGGTCACGAAATACTTTTTCACGTTTGAATGCTTCTGTCATTCGTTTTACTCCTTCTTTCGTTTAGATTGTGAAATGTTATCATAAGCACTTCCAGTGTATGCTATTTTTGGCGGAAATGCAAGAGGGTTTTGTTGAAAAAAACCCTTTATAACGCTATTTTTGAAGGGTTATTGTCTTTGAATAAATCGCTCAAGTGCTTTCTGGAATTCTGGAGTGAGAGTGAAGTCGATTTTTGTCTCTTCAAGAGAGCAACCCATCTGTGTTAATGCTTGTAAGACGCGAATTTGTACTTCTTCAATCGTGAGGGAGAGTCCTAAAGCATCTCCAATATTCCACATGCTATCGGCGTTTACCGTTGGAAAATGCCATTTGGTTTCTTGACCTTGGATCGCATGGTCATAAAAATCACGAACGACTTGACCGCGATAGTGTTGGTCTCCAAACACACTCAAGTAAATGGACACACAAACCACATCTTTTAACCTGCGTTGTGCAATGCCGGCAATTTTTCTTCCTTGAATGCTTAAATCATAATCGCCAGGGCAATAGGAATCACTGACTTCAAATGCATTGATTCCACCTAACGCGGTAGCTTCAGGGAAGCTTTGCTGAATTAATTGCTGCATCCACTCGTATGCTTGATTGATTGTAGGCATTTGTTCATTTTTGAAAAGAAGGCTAATGTTTAAGATCCCTTCGTTACTAACGACAGCAAGGCCTCCTGCTTGGCGGACAATGGGAGTAAATCCATTCGTGCAAAGTCGATCTAAGCCTTCCTCTAGAAACGGGACTTTTGTATCGGTCATTCCAAGAATAATAATATCTTCTAGTGTCCAAAAATGAACGAAAGGTCCCGTTTGCTCTTTCGTTAAATGGCGAATAATGGTTTCATCTAGAGCAAAAGGAGTCAAGATTTGTTCTAGTGAAGTGGTTTTTTCGATTTGAGTAGCGACCAGTTGAACGGTCTGATGTTGAATTGGTGATGATGTCATAGGTTTCTCCTTTAGAGTTCTTCGTGTTTTATTATAACAAAAGTTCAGAATGGGGTCGTCCGATATGCCGTTTTTAAGCCGTTTCTTAGGAAATTATTAAGTAAAATTCAAGAATCTTAAAAATGACTAGCATAAATAGGTTTTTTTTTATAGGATAAAATTGAAAAAAGAACGAAAAGAGGGAATGCCCATGAAAATTTTAGTAGTAGATGACGATCGCGAAATCGTTGAACTATTAACCATTTATTTAAAAAATGAAAGCTATGAAATCGTAAAAGCATACGATGGAAAACAAGCTCTCGAAAAATTAAAAATGTATCCAGATATCGATATGATTATTTTGGATATTATGATGCCACGTCTAGACGGAATCTCAGTGGTTCATGAAGTGCGTAAAGAAAATGCGCAATTACCAATTCTTTTATTAAGTGCGAAGTCTACAGACATCGATAAGATTCAAGGATTAACCAATGGGGCGGATGATTATGTGACGAAACCATTTAACCCACTAGAAGTGATTGCCCGTGTAAAATCATTACTTCGCCGTTCGACCATTACGCAAGAAGGTCCAGCAAACGAAGAAATTACTATCGGACCATTAACAATCAAAAAAGAATCGCATCAAGTGACTACTTCTGATGGAAAAGAAATTCAATTAACGGTATTAGAATTTGGAATTTTATTCTTATTAGCGAGTCATCCAAACCGAGTATTTAGCGCTGATGAAATTTTTGAGACCGTATGGCAACAAGAAAGTATTGTTTCTACAAAAACAGTAATGGTACACGTAAGTCACTTACGCGATAAAATTGCTGAAGCCACTGGAGGAGAAAAAGTCATCGAAACAGTATGGGGAGTAGGCTATAAAATTGAAGACAAATAAACAAAAGATTCTTCAAATTGGAAAAGCAAAAAACGAACCGACCATTCTCACACTGACGCGTAAAGAAATCAGTGAACTGGTTTTAGAGGGGATTGTCACTCTCTGTGTGGTATTCCTACTCTATCTAGGTATCTTAGTGATGATTAGTCAGTTAGTGAATGAGCCGGGAATCATTTCGATTCAGTTCTCAGCACGAGATGTGTTACAAATTGGCACAGATCAAATGCTGCTCTATAAAAATATCTTCACGATTACTTCCATTATTTTTGCAATTGCATTTACCTATTGGAGATTAATGCGAAGATATCAACAAATGCAATTGAATCATATTTTAGATGAACTGCATTTGATTGCAGAAGGACGATACGATAGGCGAATTCCATTCCAGTTAAGTGGGGATATGGGACAAGTTGTGAATAGTATTAATCGTCTGGTAGATTCGACGGTGATGCTCTAGAAGAAGAACGCGCTATCGAAAAGTCAAAAGATGAATTGATTACAAACGTCTCTCATGATATCCGGACGCCATTGACGTCCATCCTTGGATACTTAGGCTTGATTGTGAATCAGCCGAAGATTGATACGGAGGATGCAAAGCGTTATGCAGAAATCGCATATTCAAAAGCCGAGCAAATGAAATTGCTTGTCGATGATTTGTTTGAATATACGACGAGTAGACCGAATGGGGCTCCACTACGACTGAACGATATTCCGATTGTGAATTTTCTTGAACAAATTGCAGCGGACTTTGAATTAGAAGCCCAAAAACGTCATATGGCAATCGAAGTGTCTTCAGAAAACCGTGACGTGGTGCTGGAATTAGATGCTGAGAAAATGGTACGTGTGATTAATAATCTGTTATCGAACGCCATTAAATACGGTCATGAAAATTCAACCATCTTAATGGAAGTGTTGAAGAAAGAGGGCGTCATTACCATCGCGGTTAGAAATGAAGGCGACCCGATTTCAAAAGAAGTATTGGATCAACTTTTTACAAGGTTCTATCGTGCAGAAGGCTCTCGTTCAAAAGAGACGGGTGGAACAGGTTTAGGGTTAGCGATTGCGGAAAACATTGTGCATTCCCATGGAGGAATCATGTTTGCCGAGTCGGAAAACGGACAAACGAGTTTCTATGTCTGTCTACCCACTGAAAACCAAGGATCTTTAAAAGAAATGACAAATCACAAATAAATACCGAGAAGGACGGCTACGTGCTTTCCTTTTCGGTTATTTTTATTCGCAAAAAAAGCGAGAGAGTTGATACTATGACAAGAGACATTATGAGGGAGGAATCAAGATGAAACTAGCAACATGGAATGTGAATGGCATTCGTTCTGTTTTAAATAAAGGAGCGCTGCAAGAATATGTGTTAGAGAGCAATCCAGATATTTTATGCCTACAAGAGACAAAAGCGCAACAAGACCAAGTAGAGTTGGGAATGGAATTTAGTGAATATGAGGTATTCTTCAATTCAGCAGTGAAAAAAGGATACTCGGGAACAGCCATTTTCACGAAAGAAAAACCTTTATCTGTAGAATATGGAATTGGAATAGAAGAGCATGACCAAGAAGGGCGTGTGATTACAGCGGAATACGAGAAGTTCTATTTAGTAACGGTGTATACTCCAAACGCGAAACGTGACTTATCTCGCCTCGAATATCGCCAAGTGTGGGAGGATGACTTCCTTGCTTTTATTAAAAAACTAGAAGAAACAAAGCCGGTAATTTTCTGCGGGGACTTAAATGTGGCGCATAAAGAAATCGACTTGGCGAATCCGAAAACAAATACAATGAACGCAGGATTTACAAAAGAAGAACGTGCAAAATTCGATCAAGTCGTCAATAATGACTTGGTAGATGCGTTCCGTTACTTATATCCAGATACGCTAGGAGCCTACAGTTGGTGGAGTTACATGGGAGGAGCCCGTGCTCGAAATGTCGGATGGAGAATTGACTATTTTGTGATTTCACAACCATTAACAGCCTTCCTTCAAGAAGTAAAAATCCGAAGCGATGTTACCGGAAGCGATCATTGTCCAGTAGAAATGAAAATTGAACTGTAGAACATTTGTTCGTGTTGCAAAAATTTGATACAATGGATGTATCAATTATAAAGAGGTATTCAAATGGCAAAAGACCATATTGTCGTGCATGGAGCACGATCTCATAATTTAAAAAACATTGATGTGAGCATTCCTCGTGATCAATTTGTCGTGATTACAGGATTATCTGGTTCAGGGAAGAGTTCGTTAGCCTTCGACACTTTATACGCTGAAGGACAACGCCGTTATGTGGAAAGTCTATCTGCATATGCGCGTCAATTTTTAGGGCAAATGGACAAACCCGATGTAGATAGTATCGATGGCTTAAGTCCGGCGATTGCTATCGACCAAAAAACCACATCTAGAAACCCACGTTCAACAGTGGGGACGGTCACAGAAATTAATGATTATTTACGTTTATTATATGCACGTGTTGGGAAACCAATCTGTCCAAATGATGGAACACCGATTGAAAGCCAATCTCTCGAACAGATGGTCAATCGTGTGATGGAAATGCCCGAAAAAACAAAGATTCAAGTGCTTGCTCCTGTTGTGGTCCAAAAGAAAGGGCGAGCATAAGAAAAGTCTTTGAGAAGATTCAAAAAGATGGATATGTGCGTGTGCGCGTCGATGGCGAGATGCATGAAGTCACTGATGAACTGAATTTAGAGAAGAACAAAAAGCATAATATTGAAATCGTTGTGGACCGTATCGTAGTGAGTGATAAGAGTCGTTCACGCCTATTCGATTCGATTGAAGCAGCCCTTCGTTTAGCGGAAGGGTATGCCATTGTCGATGTGATTGGTGGGGAAGAACATCTCTTTAGCGAACACCATTCATGTCCGATTTGTGGATTTACGGTAGGCGAATTAGAGCCACGTCTTTTCTCCTTTAATGCGCCATTTGGAGCCTGTCCGGAATGTGATGGCCTTGGATCAAAACTCGAAGTGGACTTGGAATTAATTGTTCCCGATAAGAGTTTGACATTAGAAGAAGGGGCGCTTGTTCCGTGGAATCCTATTAGCTCCAACTATTATCCATCGATGCTCAGCCAATTTTGTGAGCAATTTAAGATTCCGATGAATATTCCGTTTGAAAAATTGACACAGTCACAAGTGAATATGGTGTCTATACGGTTCCGGAGATGCGACTTTCAAGTTCCATCATGAAAATGAATTTGGTGGAGTTCGAGATGTGGAAATTCCCATTTTGAAGGCGTGGCAGTCAACGTAGAACGCCGCTATCGTGAAACCAATAGTGATTTTACACGAGAACAAATGCGCCAATATATGACAGAATCCGCTTGTAAGACTTGTCATGGCTTCCGTTTAAACGAACAAGCCTTATCTGTCAAAGTAGGTGGAAAAAATATTAGCGAAGTCCTCTCTCTGTCTGTGGATGATGAGATTGACTTCTTCAAAGACTTAAACTTATCTGAAACGGATGAGCAAATCGCAGCTCCAATCTTAAAGAAGTAAGTTCTCGTCTGAAATTCTTACGCAATGTTGGTTTGCAATACTTAACCTTAAGTCGTGCCGCAGGAACTTTATCGGGGGGAGAAGCGCAACGAATTCGTTTAGCGACTCAAATCGGTTCAAACCTTTCAGGAGTGCTTTATATTTTAGATGAACCTTCGATTGGGCTTCACCAAAGAGACAATGATCGCTTAATTGAGTCTTTGAAGAGCATGCGCGACCTTGGAAATACCTTGATTGTCGTAGAACATGACGAAGATACCATGCGTGCTGCGGACTACTTGATTGATATCGGTCCTGGTGCGGGTGAATTCGGTGGCGAGATTATCGCTGCAGGAACTCCTAAAGAAGTAGAAAAGAATCCGAAATCACTCACCGGTCAATATTTAGCCGGTAAAAAATACATTCCAGTCCCAAGCGAACGCCGCAGGGAAGATAAGGGCTGGATCCACTTAAAAGGCGCTGCGGAAAACAACTTGCGCGACATCGATGTGGATGTGCCACTCGGTCGTTTTGTCGCCGTAACAGGAGTATCGGGTTCTGGTAAGAGCTCGCTTGTCAACATCGTATTGAAGAAAGCCTTAGCACGTGAGATTACGCGTACGAAGGAAAAACCAGGGAAGTTCAAGAGCATCTCTGGATTTGAGAGCCTCGATAAGATTATCGATATCGACCAAAGCCCAATCGGAAGAACCCCACGAAGCAATCCTGCAACGTATACGGGTGTATTCGATGATATTCGTGATTTATTTGCGACCACAAACGAAGCAAAAATCCGCGGATATAAGAAAGGTCGCTTCAGTTTCAATGTGAAGGGTGGACGATGTGAGTCATGCAAAGGGGACGGCATTCTAAAAATCGAGATGCACTTCCTACCAGACGTATATGTGCCGTGTGAAGTCTGCCACGGAACGCGTTATAACTCTGAAACTCTCGAAGTGAAATACAAAGGAAAGAGTATTGCGGATGTTCTTCAATTGACCGTTGATGAAGCGGTGGAATTCTTCCAAGCCGTTCCAAAAATCAAACGTAAATTACAAACGATTAAAGATGTAGGGTTAGGCTATGTCACCCTTGGACAATCAGCCACAACGCTCTCTGGGGGAGAAGCGCAACGAATGAAGTTAGCTAGTGAACTCCAACGTGTCTCAACCGGCAATACCTTCTACGTGCTTGATGAACCAACGACAGGACTACATACAGACGATATCGCACGTCTACTTGAAGTGTTGAATCGTTTAGTTGAAGCAGGGAATACTGTACTTGTCATCGAACATAACTTAGATGTGATTAAGACCGCTGACTATATCATTGATATGGGACCAGAAGGCGGTAGCGGTGGTGGACTTGTTATTGCGACAGGAACGCCAGAAGAAGTGGCCAAAGATAAAAACAGTCACACAGGTCGTTATTTAAAACGCGCTTTAGAAGCAGGCGACTCTCATAAAAAGAAGTAGAAAATTGCTTAGAAGAGATAGTTTGAAGAAGTTAGTTATGCTATACTCAACATAGATAATTTCTCAGGGGGAAACTTGAATGAACATGAAAGAATTAGTCGGCAAGAAAGCCGCAGAATATGTAGAAAGTGGAATGACGGTTGGTTTAGGAACTGGTTCGACAGCCTACTATTTTGTGGAAGAAATCGGTCGACGAGTAAAAGAAGAAGGACTTGAAATCGTGGGAGTAACGACTTCCGTAGCAACGAAGAAACAAGCAGAAGCACTTGGAATTCCATTGAAGAGCGTGGATGAAGTGGATTATATCGACGTCACAATCGATGGCGCAGACGAAATCGCTCCAGATTTTTCAGGAATCAAAGGTGGCGGCGGTGCGTTATTATTCGAAAAAATCGTTGCTGAGCAATCAAAAAGTGTTATCTGGATTGTAGACGAATCAAAAATGGTTGACTACTTAGGTCGTTTCCCATTACCAGTGGAAGTGGTACCTTATGGGTCAGAACAATTATTCAAACGTTTTGAAGCGCTAGGATACAAACCAACTTTCCGCGAACGTGACGGAGAACGCTACTTAACCGATAGCAAAAACTACATTATCGACTTGGATGTGTATCCAATTAAAGACCCAATCGCATTTGGAGAAAAAATCAAAGGCATGACAGGTGTGGTAGAGCAAGGCCTCTTCACAAACATGACGGATATCGTGCTTGTAGGAACTCCTGATGGGGTTGTCGTAAAACAATTCTAAAAATAACCCGCTTAGAGTCAGCACGATGCGTGATTCTAAGCGGGTTTTTGTTATAGTAAACCGTGTCGAATTGCACACGGTTAATTTTATAATGATGAGGCATTTTTTCAATTTGTGTAAGAAAAACAAGGCAGTTTGTGCTATACTAGTAAAGATTTAGTACTGAAAGGATCTGATGAAATGTCATCATTCATGGAAAAAAAGAAAAAGGGCTGCTTTGTACATTTGCTATTGCGGTTGTCTCAGTGATGCTCGATAAGCTATTTCCCAGTTATAGGGAGTGCGGTATTTGCTATTATTTTTAGGGATGGTCTTGAAACCAATTTTGGAAAATCCCAAGTGATTTTTAGACCAGGGATTAATTATTCAGCGAAAAAATTATTACATTACTCGATTATTGCGCTTGGATTTACAATGTCGTTTGCGCAAGTGAGCCAAACAGGTGCGTCATCGTTCCCAGTGACGATTGTGACCATTTCGATTGCGTTTCTAACAGCGCTATTTGTAGGAAATTTCTTCAAACTTTCTCGTCCATTGAAGATTCTTGTTGGATTCGGGACTGCGATTTGCGGGGGCTCTGCGATTGCTGCAGCTTCACCGATTATTAGAGCAGAAGACGATGAAGTAGCGTTGTCGATTTCAACCATCTTTCCTATTCAATGTAATCGCGGTATTCCTATTCCCATTCTTAGGACATATGATGGGCATGGACGCGTCTCAGTTCGGGACTTTGGGCAGGGACAGCGATTAACGATACATCCAGCGTGGTCGCAGCCGGCGCAAGTTACAGTGCAGAAGCCTTAGAAATCGCGACAATCGTAAAACTGACTCGTGCGTTGATGATTGTTCCAGCGTGTATTGTGTTATCTTTAGTCGAAGCACGCCGTATGAAACAAGAAGGACAAACTGTTCAATGGAAGAAAATCGTGCCAATGTTTATCATCTGGTTCATGGTCGCTTCCATCATTACAAGCGTGGGCTTATTCCCAAATTTCCTTGTACCGTATGCAAAATTAGCGTCTAAATGGTTGATGGCGATGGCATTAGCAGGTATCGGAATGCAAGTGTCCTTCAAACAATTCAAAGAAGCAGGGGCAAAACCAATCTTAACGGGTCTAGCAACTTGGTTTATGGTGGCTGTTTCTAGCTTAATCATGCAGTACTTCGTTTTATAGAAAGGACATCTCATGAAAAGATTATTAGGACTCGGGTTCTGGATTAGCGCCTTGTACTTTGTCTTATATACAAAAATTCCAGCGCTACAAGCCTTCGTAAATACACCAGTAGGGCCGTATGTACATGTCGCGATGGTCATGTTACTGATTGTGGGGATTTTCTTCTACGTACTGCGCATTATCCATTACTTATTTTTCCCGTAAAAATATGAAAAGAGCTTAGGCATTGCCTAAGCTCTTTTGCTTTTAACGTTGTGCAAGATGTTTCCAATCAATCCCGCGGGCATCACACCAGTTTTGGAGGCTTGGTGCGATTACGATAGGAGCTTGTTGGAGACTAGAAATACTATCTGCACCGACAAGCGTTAAGATTGTTGTCAGTTGCTCTTTCCATGTTTGAACCGTATGGATGGCGTCTGGAAGGGAGTCGTCTTTACGTACGAGATGCAACATTTCACCAGACAATCCGACAAGGCTAGCTCCAAGCGCGAAGCATTTGGCCATGTCCATCGGCGTCTTCACACCGCCAGAAGCGATGATTGGGGTGCGGTTTCCTTGGGCTTCCATAAGAGACGTCAAGGTCGTTTGTCCCCAGTCTTCTAGGAAATCGAGTTTGTCTTCCTTGCGACGGCCGTTTTCGATTTTGGCGAAATTCGTACCGCCAGTACCGCTAATGTCGATGGCAGCTCACCCGATACTTTCTAGTTGTGCGATGGCTTCACGGCTAAATCCAAATCCGACTTCTTTGACGATAACGGGAACAGCACTCGTTTTGACGATTTCTTCGATGTTTTTAAGCCAATTGCTAAAGACACGGTCACCTTCTGGCATGACAAGTTCTTGTGCACGGTTGACGTGAATTTGAATTGCGTTGGCTTCGATGATGTCGACAGCGCGTTTAGCAGCCTCAGCGTCGTAATGCGCACCAAGGTTCGCAAAGAGGATGCCGTTTGGATTTTCCTGGCGAATCACCTTGAAGCTTTCCGCACTTTCAGGAAATTTCATCGCGATACTCATCGAACCTGTCGCCATTGCCATGCCTGTTTCACGAGCCAAGATGGCTAAACGCTGGTTTAACGCAGTCGTGAGTGGGCTCCCACCTGTGATGGCGTTGATGAAGAATGGAACGTCGAAGGTGAGTCCGGCAAGCTTTGTCTGCAGTGACACATCAGCCACATCAACGGTCGTGAAGGGATGATGCACGAAGCGCGTTTCCACGAAACTCGGGAGCGCTCGTTGCACGATATTGCTGGTTCGCATGACCCTACATGTTCGTCCTTTCGATTCATTTGTTGTTGAAATAAATCCATCATTAATCTCCTTTACCAGGCTTCAGCGATAGAAAGCGGAAGCACTTGAATTTGAGCCTTGGCCCATTGAGTTTCAATTTGTTGTCTTTGAGTTTCGATTTGAGTAAAGCAAATGCCACAGTCGCCACCACCAGCGCCAGACGTTTTTGCGCAGGCACCATTTTGTTCTGCGAGGTTGCAGAGTGTTCGGAGTGCAGGAGTTTCAATTTCCAGCTGCATTTCTCGTGCAAATTCATTTAAGAGCACACGGTTAGCACGGATGCCTTCTTGTAAGGCTGGGATGTCTTGATTGTTCCAAGCACTTTGTAGGCCTTGAACAATGGCGTGACTCTTTTTGAGAAATTTTTTGTAAAAGGCGCTATCGGTTGCCACTTTCCGTTTCTTCTCAGTAGCTTGAATGAGTGAATCTGTGATAGCGACTTGTCCTGTCCATCCTACTAAGAGGGTGAAGTTTGGGATTTCTGGAAGACGTTCAATCGTGAGGTCTTTCCAGACAGCATCACAAATGTCTTTAATCGATTGTTTTTGTAATTGTTCGAGTAATTCGCTTCGGTCCGGACTTGTGTAATAGACCAGTCCTCCAAAAGAAGAGGCGGCGATATCTCCAAAGGATCCACGTTGGGATAAGAGGAGATTCGTTAAAACACTCAGCTTATAAACGAGTAGAGGTGTTCTCGGAGTTTCGTAAAAATCAAGAACGGCTTGAATGGTTGCGACCACAACGGCACCACTCGAACCGAGTCCATATTTAATGCCACGCTTAGCGTCATCGAGTTCACTTGTAATCGAAAGCGAGTAGAGGGCGTTTGTGGGCGTGCCGCATTCACGAACATATTGTTCCGCGACAAGAATTGCTTCTTCGACGAGTTTATAGGGATGGTCTGCCTTTATGTGGAACAGTTCGCCTTCGCGAGTCCATTCCACAATGACGTCAGGATTTTGCGTAGAGGTTAGTGTTCCTACACTAGTAGCTTTATCGATTGTAACGGTTAAGAAGCGCGACACCGCTGCGACAATAGCGCCGTGTCCTGGTTCGACAACCGCATATTCCCCAGCGATAAAGAGTTTACCGGGAGCTTTTGAAGTAATCGTCACGCGCTCACTTCCCTTCGAAAGCCGCACGAGAAGCGTTCCATTCGTCTTCCGTTAGCGTGCGAATGCCTTCTCCTGGAAGCGTAGGGATGAGTTTTTCACTCGGAAATACTTTGCCAAGCTCTTCCATAATCGCAGGAATATCACTTGCCTTGCAGATGACTTTGACGTTTGGCCCCGCATCCATTGTGAAGTAGGCCGGAATGCCTCGTTCTTCTCGAATCGTGCGAATCGTTTGTTGGGCGATAATACTCTCCGGTTCAAAATAACAGAATGGAGGGTTACTTGCCAGCATCGTAGCGTGCATTTTCATGCCGTTAAATTCCGCGATAGAGCCGATACGATGAATGTCGCGGTCCTTGATAGCCTCTTTGATATCGGCTAAATCGGTCGCCGCTGAAGTGACCCAACCTTCGTAAAATGGAGAAGTAGAAACGGTCAATTCCATGCCGGCACGACTTGAAATCTTCTTCTCGGCCGCGCTCACGACGATAATAATCATCCCGATGTCAAAGTTTGCATCGTCCACGGGAATCGCCATGCTGTTCTCGTTGGAGTCTCCCTTATTCCATTCGACAAATCCGCCAAAGAGACTACGAGTTGCGCTACCGCTCCCACGACGCGCGTAAGTCGATAATTGTTGGGCAGGCATATGAAGACCAGTAGCCTCGTTCATTGCCCCAGCCAGTGCAGCAAAGGCGGAAGCAGAGCTCGCAAGACCTGCTGCAGTTGGGACAAAGTTTAGGCTTTCGACACGAGCACGACGCGTATCTCCCGTTTCAGCGCGGAATAAGTCTAAGAAGCGCGTGATTTTAGCGGTCGCTGCTTCGTCTTGTTTGGCGCCATTAAGATAGAACTCGTCTTCAGCTAACACATCTGAAAGTTCGACTTTTGTATCGGTATAGAAAGCTTCAAGAGTTAAAGAGAGGCTACTATTCATCGGAATGAAAAGCTCCTTATTTTCTTTTCCCCAATATTTAATGAGCGCGATATTCGTATGCGCACGCGTAATTCCAATCGATGTGGTCATTAGCTCTTCTCCTTTTTGGCGAGCGACTGAATCCAGACCGCTTGCGCTCCTTTTTTCATGAATTGTTCTTGTAAATGAAGGGCGTCGGTCTCTGTAGCTACAAGGGCAATCATACAACCACCTAAGCCACCACCTGTGACTTTTGCCCCGAGTGCATGATTTTCGTGAGCTGTACTGACGAGGGCTTCAATGATATCATGCGAAACCCCTAATTTTTTAAGGCGGTCGTGATTTGAATTCATCAGCTGGCCGAGTTTTAGAGGGTCTTTTGTTTCGATAGCGGTCTTAGTATCTTGAACGATAGCGCCAATCGACTGAACTGCGTCTGAACCAGTTTCGTTAGTGGTAGGGTCGATGATGCGCTCTTGCAAAGTACTTACATGATGGACCGCTTGCTTCGTATTCCCGGTGACGCCTGAATCCGCAATGACGAGATACGCTGGCATATCCAGCTCAAGCGTTTGAAGTTCTTGTTCCTTTTGGAAAAAGACCGGACGAGTGCCGCTTGTTGTAGCTGTATCGACACCGCTTGGATTGCCATGCGAAATGGTTTCAGCTCCCTGTACGATGTCCCATAAAGTGGCATCGGATAAAGGCGTATTGAAAAAATCAAAAATGGCACGCACGACCGCCACACTTACTGCAGCGCTGGATCCCATGCCTCGTTCCGCTGGAATCGTTGACTCGATGGAGAGGACAAAAGCATGACTCGTGACTTCTTTTGAAGAGGCAAGTAAAAATGCTTTTTGAATCGCAAACTGCAATCCTGCCATTGAAGCGGGCATGCTTTGAAGGTCCCCTGAATATAATTCGCATTCGATCGTTTGCCCTTTGGTTGCAGTGACGATATCGGCTTTCACAAACACCGCATTAATGGGTAGTGCAATGGCTGGTTTATGATAGACGACAGCATGTTCACCGGCTAAAATGATTTTTCCATTGGCGAGGCCTGTTCCCTTTTGTAGTTTCATACGACATCCCTTTCTTCGTTTTCAATTCACATTCTACTAGATTCGTTACTCTTCGTAAACAAGCATGCTGATTTCATGGGAAAAACTTAAGATTATAAAGAAATGAATCATAGAAACAGTGTGCTACTTATGGTACAATTCAAGAATAGTAAACCTGTAACTGAAGGAGACGAATCCGTTGAGAGAAAACGAGACGTATTATCAGATTCTAAGAAGTGAGTGGAGCCAATATAAAGGCATGCATCCATTCACGATGACAAGCGCGGAACTTGCGCACTTAACGTCATTAAATGACCGCATTTCCCTACAGGACGTGCAAGAAGTGTATGTGCCGATGCTGGATTATTTTGATGTATATTTTAAAAAACATATTGAATTACATACCGAGGAGCAACAGTTTCTGAATCAACAGAAGAAAACCGTGCCGTTTATTATCGGAGTCTCAGGAAGTGTGGCTGTCGGAAAGAGTACAACGGCTCGTTTAATGCAAACGATGCTACAACAACGATATCCAAGTAAACGAGTGGCGCTGATGACAACGGATGGATTCTTGCTTCCAACAAAAGAGTTAATTCAACGTGGCATCTTGGATCGTAAAGGATTCCCGGAAAGTTACGACATGGAAGCTCTCGTTCATTTCCTACTCGAAGTGAAGACCGGTAATCCAAGCGTGGATGCGCCGGTGTATTCGCATGAGATTTACGATATTGTGCCAGGGGAAGTGCAGACGATTGAGTCGCCTGATATCTTGATTGTAGAGGGGATTAATGTGTTGCAACTGCCGCCAAATCGCGAAATTTACGTGAGTGATTTCTTCGACTGGTCGATTTTCGTAGATGCCGATGCAACGCTGATTGAGCAATGGTACTTGGAGCGTTTCGAATTGTTGATGGACCGTGCGAAATCACAGCCGGATAACTATTACTATCAATATGCGATTGGGAATCGTGCGGACGCGATTGCGATGGCGAAAGATGTGTGGCAGAAGACTAACCTGAAGAACCTTAAAGAATACATCTTACCAACGAAAACCCGCGCCGACTTCATCCTACATAAAACAGTGGGACATCACATTGATTATGTGCAAATAAAGAAATATTAGGTATATCGATTACTTAAAATCCTTGCGGATTTGTTTATAGTCGCTGTAATGGGGCACCGGATTGAGCCTACGTCTCAATCTCTACCAAGCTTCAAACTGACTCTACGGGTTTTACCCTAGAGTCAGTAATTCACATTGGTTGCTATCCCCCATTACTGCGATTATAAAATCCGCTTGATTTTTCGTAATCGAATATTTTTTTACAAAAAATTGTGCCACTGTTTTAGTAGGTGAAGCGGTACGGGATTCTTAGTAAGGGTACGGGGAATCGTAAGAAGGAATACATCTATGTTCATTGCAAAAAAATAAAATGTAAAAACCTCTTGACATTTTCAGGTAGGAGAGTATAATTTGAAATGTAAAGAGCTCTTGACATTATTACGAAAATTTGGAGGAACAAAGCCATGAAAAAGATGGATGAAATGGACAGAGATATTCAGTTGCGTTCTGAGGCGTGGGGCTATAAAACAACGCTTTTGGGTTTATGTGCATGGACAGGATTTAATATCTATCAATCACTTGTTAGTGGTGGCAAACTTGAAATGCTACCTTGCTTGATTTTGCTCTTATCTGTAAGTGTGCAAGGATTTGCTCAAACCGCAATGAAACGCAATATGATTGCTGGTGATGAAGAGTATAAAGAACCAAATAAACTTGTTCAAGGAGTCATTCTAGCAGTTGTCGCTGTTATCGTGGTATTGGCTGTTGGCGTGTATTTTTTTCCAGAAAGCGTGATGGCATATGAAAAATAATATAAAAACAGCTAAGAAAAAGCAGCAGGATTGTGACAAGAGGATATGGCAAAAAAACATTGGGTGTAAGCAGACAGACCATTATTGCCATTGAGAATGATAAATATAATCCTACCCTTGAACTTGCAATGAAGATTGCAAGGTTACTCCAGCTCAATGTTGAAGAGATTTTTGTGTTAGAGGACTAAAAAGACATAACTGAATACTCAATAAATGAAGAGAGATTCCTATTCGTGGGGGGAATCTCTTTTTTTGTAAAATCCTATAGAACACTGTTTATAACGCGGAATAGTAGTGGTAAAATGTAGGTGAAAAATTGTAGCTTGTAGTATGGTTTCTTTAACAATGAGGTGAGAACATGTACTTAAAAAGTGATCAAAAAAAACATCAAAAAATACCGACTTATGGAGCAGCGCCTTACCTATTCATAACTATCCTTGTGCTGAATTTGACTGGTTTGCTGCTGAGTCAGTCAGTGCTCGAGAGCGGACTGTTAAAGGGTGGCTTTAAAGATTTGTTTTATCTGATTGGCTTCCTCTTAATGGTCGTTGCAGCGAGAATTCAGTGGCTCAGCGGGGTGAAGTCGTTTATTAGCACAAGTATCCAAACTAGCGAACTCAAGACAACAGGAATTTACGCGCGCACTCGCAATCCAATTTACTTTTCGTGGTGGCTCAGCAGCATCGGGATTACCCTAACCATGCATAATCTGTGGTTGCTGATTCTGATTCCGATTCAGTGGGTGTTATTAACCGTCGTGATTCGTATTACCGATGAAAAATGGCTCTACGAACTGCACGGAGAAGCCTATAAGGACTATTGCGCAAGAGTGAATCGATGGATTCCGCTGAAAAGAATTTGACAAAAACAACTGAATATATTTGTAAAAGATTACTGAACTCCAACCATTAGTCTGTCTATTGGTTGGAGTTTTTTGTGCCCTAATGGAATATGAAATGAAATATTTAAAAAGGTACTTTTACAAATATCGAAGTAAGACTGAAGAAAGATAAGTTTTTTCATAAGCGACTATCCTTTAGGCTACGAGACCGAACGCTCAAAAATTGAACGTTGGACTGGAACAACGCAAACGACTCGATTCGAGTCATGTAAAATCCTTTATAGTGAGAAGGATTTGTGAAGTGGGCATTGCTAATAATGTCGAAAGGTCTCTATTTTTATATGAAACATTTTGAAATGAATTCTCAGCACTTTTGACCCTTTATATCAGGAAGTGGACGTAGTTATTGCCTTTTCTAGATCAACTACACCGGGTGTGAGGCTCTTACAGCATCACACCTAGCACTCCCTCCGGTATAGGAGTAGAATAGAATCAAAGAGCAACTAGATAAATTAGTTGAAAGCGAAGGGAGGCACAACCATGCCATTTATTCATGTTGAAATGATCGAAGGAAGAAGCCGTGAACAAAAAGAAGTCCTTGTCAAAGAAGTGATAGAAGTGGTCTCTAAACACACTGGCGCTCCAACAGAACACATTCATATCATTATTCAAGAAATTAAAGCTGAAAACCTTGGCCAAAACGGCAAATTAAGAGGTTAATCAACTTCATTTAGAAAAATACAGGACAGCTCAAAAGTTAGAATGCTTTTGAGCTATTTTTGTTAGGAAAACTATCGAATGAATGAACTGCAAATGATATAATTTAGCTAACAAGATTTTTAGTATACTACTAGGATTTTATAGTGTACACAACCTTCTTGTGAAAAATAGAATATCTTTTCAGTAAATAAGACAAAACATTGTATGAAGTGTGATAATATTTAATATAAATAAAGAGCTCATAAAGTGAGGATTAATGATGAAGTTTAAGAAAATATTTTATGCTTGTATAATGGGAGGAATTATCTTTATGTCATTTGGATGCAATCTGAGAAATAATCGTGCGTATTTAGAAAAGCGTATTGGAACAGAAATGAGCCGCGTATATCCAACAAATAGATTAGAGGATTTATTTGGGCAATTTCCGGATGGATTTAAGATAAAACAATCTTTTAAAGATGGAGCTTATATCATACATGTTGAATTAGTAGCTAAAAGTAAAGGTGTTCCTATTATTGGCACTATCTCAAAGGTTGAAAACAAAAGTAGAGAAAAAATCTTTGAAGCAAACTTTCAATATCAAGATGGAAAGTATCAATTTGCAAATGAAACAGATGCAGCATATTGGCCGTACCGAGGCTTCTTATTTGAGAAATTGACCTTAAATCGGGAGATTTTATCAAAGCTAGATTTACAAGAAAAGTCCTACAATATGATGAATGGTGATTTTGAACTACGTTATAAAGTAACAAATGAAATCATTAATTCCTTTTTAGAGTTAGGGGACTCGGATTCGCTGAGTGTATCGTTAGGCGGAAGTAATAGTAATCGCGGATATTATTATTCGATTATGGTGAAAAATGGCGACGGGCTTCTTTTTATAGAAACAGTCTCAGATTAAAAAGGAGAAAATGATGAGTATAGAAAGACTAAAAGCGAGTCGAATTCCAACGTTAGATGCGTCTAATTTGACGTATCAAGTTGAAAATGTCAGAGTACATGAATCAGAGGAAACAGAATCTGAAGAATTATTAGCTGAGGTAAATTTTCGAAAAGAAATATCTAGTAATTTAGAATATATTGATGATTTCTATGATCCCTCCACCGGTACTAGTGGAACAGCGTTCAAAGATAAAAATACGGGGAAAGTAGTTGTATCTTATACTGGAACAAATCCTGATGGAGATTTTTGGGATGGATATTTCAACGGATGTGTATAGTATCGGATTTGGTATAGGATACCACTATGATAATGCTTATACTTTTTATGAAAAGATGGCTGAAAAATATGGAGCAGATAATTTAATTCTTACAGGGCATTCACTAGGAGGTAATGTTGCTCAGAGAGTTGCATTAAAGTATAACGCGAGGATGACAATCGTATATAATCCTGCTCCTTTGTATGTGAGAGCAACAGCTGAGTATTTAGATCCAGATGTAGCAGAAAATATTCAGAGTATAGAAAAGGATATCAAAGGCTTTACAGGCCGTGTTCTTCGCGTTAATACTGAATGGGATGTTCTCCAGCTTTCGGAATTAGCTGGTGGGGTTTATTTAGGGAAACAAATCACTCTAAAAAATTCTGGAGACCATGGATTAGATGGAATAGTTAATGACCCTGCTCAAGTTGCTGAATTAGAGAGGATTTTAGCAATAGAATTTGTCATGAGTAGTGTTACAGATAAAAAAAGGCAATTTATTAGTTCTAGTCGAGAAGGTATATCTGGGGTGACAAAAAGTCAGTGGATTTATTTGGATGCACTTCAGGCTCAATTATTATCCGAGGAGATTGTGAAAACTAATAATGTAGCTATAGAATCGTTCAAACAGTCTCAAGCAAAAGGAATCCAGGAAGCGAATGAACTATATAAAGAATTATCGAAAGTACCAGCTAATTCTAAGTTGTCAGCTGAGGAAATAATGGCTGTGTATTATGAAGAAGGCGTTCATTACGACTCCATTGTTGGTGATGTCGAAGAATACAGTAATAAAAAACTTCAAACAGCTGTTGAAATTGCAGAAAATTTTGATACCTTAAGAAAGGTAATTAATGATGGTATTGCCGAATTAGTTGAAAAAGATCAAGAGTTATCAGCTTTATTTGTTAAAGGATAGAGATAAATATGGATAAAAAGGGGACCTTACAGAGTAGGTTAAGAAAAATTTGTGCTGAAATTGATGAGATAAAAAATGAGGAGAAAAAAGAATTATCTAAAATAGAAGAAAAAACAAGAAGAGTTAATTCTTTCAGAAGAGACCTTGCTAATATGTTAGAGCAAAAAAATATCAGGCTTCAGTACAGGAATTAAAGAATAATGAAGATCAAGTAGTAGATTACGAAAAATGAGTCAATTATTCCAATTATATTATGAAGCGAATGATGAGAAATTTTATAGAACTCTGAACTCATTAGACAGAGAATCTGAAAAAATCCAACTGGAGTATAAGACAAAGCTCCGAAAGAAATCAGAAGAGATGGAAGATTTACAAATAGAAATTCATAGATTAGAAGATGAGGGATAGTATGGAAATAGGGTCGCTTGCAACTCAAGTTTGGGATACAATTGAAAATGCTTATCAGAATTTGTTGAGAGGAGCAGTACAATCTACTAGTGAAATATTGCTCGAAGTGGAAAAATCACTTGAAAGACGGACGATAAGATTGTATTACGTACCTGCGAAAGTGGCGTTACGTGATAGAATAAAATACAAAATAGATAAAGAGTATGTTCAATCTGCAGAGAAAGTACATACCGAGATACTACATATTAAAAATGCTGTAGATAAGGATGTTAAAGGTAATTTTTTTCAGAAGCAATTCAAAAATATTGATCGAGAAAAACGAAAGATGGAGAAAGTTATCTCATACCTATATAAATTTTTTTAGTGAGTATTTCAAAATAAAGAGAGAAGATACTACTAGAAAATAACGATGACATACGTCATGAAATATTCATTTATATATTGCTAAATATTTATGAATATGCTACTATCGACGTATAAATGTAACAAAGAAATTTAATTTTTAAGGAGTTCAAGATTATGGGACAAATTAGAGTATCACCAGAAACGTTACAAACACGTGCGCGTGAATATAATAAAGCTTCAAACGAAGTGAATAGCATTTTATCAAACTTAACTGGTTTACAACAAACATTGGCATCAGAATGGGAAGGTCAAGCTTTCCAAGGTTTTGATCGTCAATTCAATGAACTAAAACCAAAAGTAAGAGAATTCGCTGAATTATTAGAACAAATCAATTTACAATTAGTAAGTGCTGCTCGTGCGATGGAAGAACACGACCAAGCATTATCTCAAAAATTTGGCTTAAATTAATGGATAGACCATCTATCCTTGAAGGTGGGAGAAGATCCCACCTTTTTCTATTTAAAAAATAATAAAGGAGAAGATTATGAAACATAAAAAAGTGTTCCTATTTTCAGGGGTTCTTTTAGTATTAGTATTGTTATTAGCTCTAGCTGGGATTGTAAAGCCACAAAGCACTTCTAGAACATCATCCACTCAAGAACATTCATCTGCAAAAAATGATGTTTCGATAGCTATCGTGAATGAAGACAGTGGAACGACATACAATGGAGATCAAGTGTCAATGGCCAATGTCCTCATTGATTCGTTTGCCAAAACAACTCCTTATAAAGTGGAAACTGTTTCTCGTTCAACAGCAGAAAAAGGATTAGAAAACGGTAATTACCAGGTGATGGTGATTATGCCAAGTCATTTTTCTCAAGACGCACTTTCTTTAGAAGAGACCGCACCAAAACGTGCATTGTTTCAATATAAAGTTAATGCGGATAAGCAAGTGTTAGTGAAACAGGCGGAACAAGCAGTATCTGATTTGAAGCAAGCATTTAATCAGGATATGATTCGAATCTATTTTAGTAGTGTCATTGCTAATTTAAAGACTGCTCAGAATCAGGTTATGGGAGTTGTTAAAAATCAAGGAGATACAGTAAGCCAGTTCGAAGATACCCTTTTGAATCCTTTGACACAGTATTCTCAACAATTCACAGGATTATCCAATTCTTCGAAAAATGCAACAGAAGTAATGGAGAACTTTAATACTGTCATCCAAAAATACGAATACTTCTTTTTACACAGATTATTTCTGTTAATAAGACTTACGATGAAGAAATCGCTAGAATTAAGCAACTTCAAGACGCTTGGACACAGTCTGTTTTAAAACGTGAAAATGAATTAGCGGTATATGATAAAGGAATTTCTAGTTTGACAGTGAAACGATCCTTTAAAGATTATGCAAGATATTAATTCCAAAGATTTACCAAATTTGAATAATAGTCAAGATTTAACAAAGATTCTAGAAAATTCTAATCAGCTAAATCAACGCTTAAACAATTTTTCTTACAGATATCAAAAAAAGAGAATGAAGAAATTAGCACTTATTTATCAACTACTTATAAAGAAAAGATTAAACAAGCTGTAGCGGAATCGTTGTCAGATAATAGTAATCAAACGAAAAAGACATTAGGTCTAATGGTATCGGAGCTTCGTATGAAGTGCACCCTGTCAAGTAGACAGGAAAATAATTAATTGTATGACGAGTTCATAAGAACTCGTCTTTTTGTTTATGCAGGATTTTTAACCCCATTGATAAAGTAATTCTTTTTCTCATTATAGAAGTGGATATACTCTTCAACTTTCTTTGAAAAAGAGATTCATAGTTTTTTGAAATGATATAAACGATATACTTCTTCCTTTAATGTTCCCCAGAACGATTCAATTGGGCCGTTATCGATACATCTGCCAGGACGGGACATGCTATGTGTTATCTGACCTTTTTCTATAAAGTGCTTAAAGAAATGAGAAGTGTATTGAAATCCTCGATCACTATGAATCATTGTTTTTTGTTGGGAGTATCTTTCTCTTTATTCGATCAAAAGTGTCTTTAACGATTTGATTATTATTTTGTTTAGATATTTGATATGCAACTATTTTCTTTGTGCCATAGTCTAAAACTGCACTTAAATAAGCTTTTTCTCCCTTTCCATACTTTAATTCAGTAATATCCGTTAATAGTAGAGCCATTGGCTCGTATTCTTTCTTAAATTCTCTATTTAAAATATTAGCTGCGGTGTATTCTTCAGAGTTGGATTTATAACGATAACGTTTTTTTCGTATAATTGCCTTTAATCCCATTAGTTTCATAAGACGCTGAATACATTTATGATTCACTTTTTGCATTTCTATAATAGTTTAAATAGATTGTGATACGACGATATCCATATATACCTTGAACAGATTCATACTTCGTGTATTAATTCCATTAAACGACATAGTCGTTTTTCAGATTCCGAAGGAACACGATTTAACCATTTATAATAGCCAGCTCTACTGACTTTTAACACTTTTACATAATTGAGTAATATGAAATCCTCTTTTACTTAATTTTTAATCGTTTGATATTCCGCTTCAAATCTCGTCTGGCAAACATCAGCTCGCTTTCCACTTCTTGTAATTTTTTAGTGCGGCATTTTCTGTTTCTAAATATTCGTTTCGTGCCTTTAATATAGCCATTTCTGCACGAATACGCTCCAGTTTCTGTCTGTATATTATCTGGTTTTTCGTTTTTCCCTCGACTGTCTATTAATCCATCAGGGCCATATTTTTGATATTTTTACCCATTGATACACCAAGTTGTAAGAGATGTTATATTTCTGTGCGGTTTGTTTATAGTTTTAATTGATTTCGAATACAGTCTTTGACGATAAGGATTCTTTCTTCAAAAGTGATGTTTTTCTATATTTCATAGTGTATACCTCTGGCTTAGGATAGTAGGCCTCGTGGCCTCACCATTAGTATACTTAATAATCCAATTTCGTACAGTTGTAATAGAAGGAATTTTTATATTTTTTCTTGTGATTGCCGTTAAATAGGTTTTCGATTCTAAAAACTCTTTAACCACCTTTTCTTTAAATTCATTTGTATAAGTGTTAAACCCATCTCGATCTTCTAATGCAGAAGCTCCATATGCTTTATAGTTCAAAAAATGCATATTAAATGTTCCAGGTGAAATCCTTAAACCATATTCACTACGCAACTCACGAAAAGGCACACCATCTAAATACAATTCTATGAATCGTTCTAATTCTTTTTGCAGTATGTTTCTTAGCTAATCTAAAATACCCCTCTAAAGTAGTTTACTTTTTAGTGTCTACTTTAGAGGGAGCATATCAGTAACAATATTGACAAGCAAGTCATTTCTAGCGCAAAGCAAATCTCACTTTATGATGATGCTACGATTGACCGGATGGCCCTGCCAGAAGCAGATAAGCAATTTTTGAAAAATACGGTTCATTTTGTTCAAAAAATCAATCCTAGTGCGACCGTTCAAACGAGTCGTAAGGATGAGTTTGTAAATACGAAACAGAATGAAAATCAAGAATAAGCCAATCTCTGGAGCAATGACGATTAGTGACATCGCTGGGAAAGTGAAAAAAATAGTATTTACTGTGGATAGTCACTATAACTTACAAAGCCTAACAATTGATGGGCAAAATGTTTCATTTACCCAGAATGGGTCGTCCATTGAGGTAACTTCAGGATTCAATTCTTCTGCAAAACAATTAAGAGTTGCGTATGAGTTGAAACATAAAAATGAGTCGATTTCAGAAAGTGGATGGTTCGCTCCAATTGCTTCGAATGTTAAAGTGATAACAGAAGAATCTATCGCTCACTTGAGTGATGCTCAAAAACAAGCATTGTTGAGCAATGTTTCTAAACTCAATGAAAGTATTAAACAATCCAATAAAGTTATTCAGGCTTTTAATACGTATCAAGAATCTGGAGCAGCAACTCCGCAAAAATTCAATTCATTAAATGCTTTAGATGAAACTAGTGTAACTGTAAATGCTAGCGAACAAGCCATTCAAAGAATCTATTCAGAGAGTGATACGAGAACAGTGTTTACGGATTCTAAGCAGTTTTTAGGGGAGATTTCTTCAGCTGTATTCAATGATGTGAAATCATACCTTGAGTTTGCTGGACAAGTGAAGGCGGTCTATGGGGTTGATTTATATTCCAATAGACAGGCAGATCCAAAACAACCAGCTTCGGATTCTTTATATGCACAGTTAGCGTTAGATAGACTGGATGAAGTGTTAGTTGATTTAGTAACGAATACTCTTACGAATGATGTAAAAAGATAAATTAGTAATTCCGTCAGAATTTACAACGGAAACAAGTGCTTTATCAACAGATGTTCAGGCTTTAAAAAATAATATAGACGCCTATCAAAAATTAATGAGGGATGTCAACTCAGAATTAACAAAGGCTGTGGCACAAACTCAAAAAGTTAAAGAAACTCTTGAAAGTAAACCTATTTTTGTAGATTCTGAAAAACGAGATAACACGGATTTAACGAATGTGGGATTAGCGATTAACAAAGATTTAGCTACACTAATGCAGGCTAGTCGTTCGTTAATGGATAACACGAAGAATCATCAGCAAATTGCGACCACTATTCGTCAAGAATATAATCGATTAAATGAAGATGTGAAATCGCTAGAAAATAAAGGGACTGAGTATAAAAAATCCGTAGCAACAATGGATGAAGTGATGGCAAAAGAGTATGAATCAAACAGTTCATTCTTAAAAGAATTTACTCAAGTAATGTCAAATACTCAGTCAGGAAATACGACTAATACGGTAGTATATGACTATTTGTCACATCCAGTAGATGGTTCAATTGCGGATGTTCGTTCTTCTAGCAATTCTCGTCAACAAACCGATAACAGAACAGGCGTATTAATGGTGCTGATTATTGCTGTAATGACCTTAGCGTTTGTATATATGTTACAACACGGTAATTGGCAAATTCTCGAAACCAACAAGTACCTATCAAATCAGCCTACAGTTAACTTCTTACCGTTAGCGTTGTTAGCGGGTATCGGAGCACTTATCGGACTATTTGTAAGTGTTGTGGTAGGGATGAAGTTGAACCTTCCAGCAGACCAATTATTTGTACTCTGCGGTGTGTCCCTTGTTATTGGTGTAAGTATCATATTTATGCATCATGCACTGATGACATGGTTAAAAGCTTATGGCTTATTAGTAAGTTTAGCTTTTGTTGTAATCTATGTAATTTCACTAGGGCAATTGTTTGATACGTACTATGGTAGTGTTTCGCCACTCTTAACGTATCTCACACCATTTATATCTGCAGAAGAAATGCTGCATACGGTTATTAATCAACAACCTACCTCATGGATTTCAGTTCTTATTATTTCTCTTGTTGGAAATTTTTAGGATTTGTAGGTAGTATGTTATTTTTATAGAAAAAAATAATCAAACAATAAAGGAGTAGACAATGAAAGTAATCAGTCGAGTGCTATTGTTAACACTTGGCATGATAGTTGTCCTCACGGGCAAAGTTTGGGCAGAAACAGGGTCATTAAAAATTAATGTTGATGTACCTGTCACACCACAAGTAACAGAGAAGACATATTTTGAACAAGACGTTTTGTTAAAACAACTGTTTGATGCCTCTTTGTCTCAAATGATTTCAAAACAACAGGCAGAAGAGTCATTATCTGGAACAGAAGATAAGGCTCTTCTTTTTTTATCGACAAACCCACAAAAATTAAATCCAATAGATACTACTCAATTCTTTCTTACACAGAGCACAGCATCTCCTTCTAAAGGAGTGACATTACGGCCTCCTCAAAAAGAATCTCCGTGGTTTACGATAGCGTTCATTGGTTTGGGATTTTTGGTTAGTGGTGTATCGGTTTATCAATTTTTGAAGAAAAGGAAAACTCATCATGCGTAATACCTATATTAATATCACATTGAATTTAGAAAAGTTTGCCTATGGGAAATATGATCTTCGAATCCCAGTAGGAATAAGTATGAAGGAATTATTAAATATTGTGAAGGATGCCTATCAGTTAGCGTTTGAGGTTAATACCCCCCAGTGTCCGCATTCATGAAAAAGGAATCGTATTAACAGCTTTACAAAGAATTGAAGATGTGAACTATTTACATGACGGAATCCAACTGATTGTTGAAACATTATAGAAAGCGAGCGAACGAAATTGAAAACTCTTGAAGTAACGAAAGAAGAATTTAAAGGCAATATTGCATTGGCTTTAACATTATTAGAAGTGAGCATTCCAGAAGCAGTATCTCTACAAATTGAAGAAACAGAAAGCGCCTATCTGTTTCATGCTGAAACAGAGACCGTTCAAAATTACGGTGTAGTATATCAGCTTCCTTTAGAAGAACAACTACGGTATCTAATGAATATTGGTCAATTGTATGAAGCACTAAAAACAAGTGCCTATACTTATTCGTTAACCCCTGATAATCTTGTTTTCACTCAAAATGGGATTGCGAAACTCATCTTCCGTGGGGTCAAAGGTCAAGTTCCTCCCTATGAAGAAATAACGGAAGCAACTTTCTTAAAACATTATAAATCTATGATTATTTCTGTATTAGATACAAAAGCAAAGTATGAAGAACTTGCACAAGGAAAACTCGAATTCTATAAAGGACATAAATTTACTGAGAGTATCCTCTGCAGAAACCATAGAGGACGGTTGTAAGTTTACTAAATGAGCACTTGGAGTATGAAAAGCAATGCGTGGCAAAAGAAATGGTGCGTGTCCCTCGTAAAAGATTATTCACATGGAAATTAACAGGGATTCTATTTGGAGTATTATCGGTAATCTTTGCCAGTCTTTTAGGATATCACATGTTCGTGACTCAACCACAACAGCAAACGATTGCGAATGTGCGCTTATCCTTCATCCAAAAAGACTATTCTAAGGTAGTATCTTCCGTTAAAAATATGGATAGTAAAAGCTTATCACCAGAAGACAAATATATCGTTGCGTACTCTGTAATAATGACCGAACCGTTAACGGACGCTCAAAAAACAACGTTAGGGAAAATTACGACTCAAACGAATGAAGACTATCTACGTTATTGGGTTCTTATCGGTCAGAATAAGATTGATGAAGCAATGGATATTGCGAGTTATTTAGATGATCCGCAATTATTAATGTACGGTTTAACGAAGAAAATCGATGATATCCAACGAGATCCAAGTTTAACTTCTGAAAAAAGAACGGAAGAAATTAATCGTTATAAAGGTAAGTTAGAAGAACTCAAAAAACAATATTTACCAACACAACAAAAAACGAAAGAAAACTAACACGGAGGGGTAAGATGATTTGTTTAATTAAACTGAAAGATACGATATACGACATTTCACAGGAAAGACCCTACCGTGTAGGTGCATTTATGAATGATGATATTGTCATTAAAAATCCTTATGCGGATAAACTAACCGTCAAGAATGGACTAGTGACGTATAATCATGAAACGTATTCTTACGGGAAGCATGTAATCTTTGAGTGATGACGTACATGCAGAATTATTTGTGTTTGAATACACATTACAAACATTAATGACGAACGTGCCTATTACGATTGGACCAGAGGCTATTCATACAGTTCGAATCGAGGAAAGTGATGAGTTATTAATCCGACAAATCCCTACTGGATACGAAGTTGTAACTTCCAAACCTATCTTCTTAAATGGACAAAAAGTGAACGCGTCCATTCAAATGAGTGAAGGAGACAGTGTATTTTTCATCAAGTGGGTATTTAGTCAAAAATCGATGGACAACGTGTTATCATAGCTAGTATTCATCCCTATTGAATCAGAATTAATACAATTGGACGTTGAAGAGAACGGGAAGATAAATTCAGTGATTTTCACCGTTCCCCTCGTTTCATTTTACGTGAGCCAGATGATGTGGTGAGCATCTTAGCTCCACCAACTGAAGATAATATGCAGAAGCAATCGCTATTAAAATTAATTATCATGCCGCTTGCGATGATTGGGCTTACGGTAGCAACGCATTTTCTTACAGGAAATGGCGGTATGATGATTATGATGATGGGGATGTCGGTGATTACTTTAATCACCTCAGTCCATAGTTTCTTCTCAGACAAAAAACAAAAATAAACGTCTGAAAGCTAAAAAGATGGAAAACTATAAAGCGTATTTGAATGAGAAATATAAAGAGCTGTATGATTTATCTAAAGAGCAGGAAGAAGCGTTGAATTATCATTATCCAAGTATGGAGCAGGTCATGGAAATGGCTAAAAATACTGATAGACGTCTCTATGAAAAGACACCTCATCACTTTGATTTTCTAACGTACCGTCTGGGAACAGGACGAATCATTCCTAGCTTTAAAATCGATTATATAAGAAATCTGAGTTAACAGAATATAATGAAGCCATCAGTGAACAAGTAACGGAATTAGTGGCTCATTATCAATTTTTGGAAAACCTACCTATTACCAATGATTTGTTATCGGCTCCTACAGGGTATATCGGTTCCCGTCGAACAGTCATCGAGCAAGTGCAACAAGCAATTATGCAATTGGCTACTTTTCATAGTTATCATGATGTGCAATTTGTTCCAGTATTTCGTGAAGAAGAACTCCCATTGTGGGAATGTGGAGTCGTTGGTTACCGCATATGAAACTTCAGCAGTTTAATTGCCGTAGTTTTGTATACCATCAACGGAGTCGCGATCAATTGTTAACGTCGCTCTATCAAATGATCAAAGAACGCAAACAAGCGGCTGAACAAGCGGGAAGTAACAAACAACTCACCTTTACTCCTCATTACGTATTCGTGATTACGGATTTGTCTCTGATGCTAGACCATAATATTATGGAGTTTATTAACGAAGATTTATCCCATCTTGGAATTAGCTATCTTTTTGTAGAAGATGTAATTGAAAGCCCTACCAGAACATGTAAACACTGTTGTGGATTTCAAAGGAAATCGTCAAGGAACATTACGCCTGCATAATGGCGAATATATGGATAAAACCATTTATGACGTTTGAGAAATTATCCACTGAAGCCAAAGAACAATTCGCAAGAGACTTAGCTCAAGTGACGCATGTTCAAACATTACGAAACGCGATTCCAGATAGTGTCACATTCTTAGAAATGTATGGTGTTGATTCTGTAGAAGCATTAGATATGAACCACCGTTGGGCAACGAATGATACGTATCAAACAATGGCAGTACCATTAGGGCTACGCGGTCGTGATGAATTGTTAATGTTGAATTTACATGAAAAAGCGCATGGGCCTCACGGACTAATGGCAGGGACAACAGGTTCTGGGAAATCTGAAACCTTGCAGTCATATATTGCTTCATTAGCGGTGAATTTCCATCCATATGAAGTGGCATTTCTGTTGATTGACTACAAAGGTGGGGGGATGGCGAACCTATTTGCGGACCTACCGCACTTAGTTGGAGCGATTACCAACCTAGATGTGGCGCAAGCCAATCGTGCCCTAGTGTCTATTCAAGCAGAATTGAAGAAACGTCAACGATTATTTGCAGAATATGATGTAAACCATATTCATCAGTACATGAAATTATTTAAAGAGGGTGTAGCCACTGAGCCAATGCCTCATTTATTCTTGATTTCGGATGAGTTTGCAGAATTGAAAACGAACCAACCGGACTTCATGAAAGAGTTAGTATCCGCTGCACGTATCGGACGTTCGCTCGGAATTCACTTGATTTTAGCAACTCAAAAACCAAGCGGCGTTGTGGATGATCAAATCTGGTCTAACTCGAAATTTAAGATTGCGTTGAAAGTACAAGATGTAGCCGATTCGCGTGAAATTATTAAAACGCCAGATGCTGCAGAAATTACACAAACGGGTCGTGGATACCTGCAAGTTGGGAATAATGAAATCTATGAATTATTCCAAAGTGCTTGAGTGGAGCCGATTATGAACCAGAAGCGGTACGTTCACACACCGAGATACCACAGTGTATGCCATTAAAGATAATGGTCAGTATGAAGCGATCAATAAAGACTTAGGTGGATTAGATGATAGCGGCAATCAGAAACGATTACCAACGCAATTGGATGCGGTCGTTCAAGAAGCGAAGCGTGTATTCGAATCGCTACACCTTTCCAAAAGTGGCAAGTCCGTGGCTTCCACCGTTAAAAAGAGAGAATTGCGTGCGGAAGATATCCAAGATATTCAATTTAAACATTACTGGGGAGAAAAATAAACACCCTGAGTTTTTATTGGGATATCAAGATATTCCGGAACAACAAAGCGCATATTACTGCTGACAGTTGACTTCAACGATTGTGGTCATATTCTAGTCGTTGGAAGTCCAGGATATGGGAAATCTACCTTTATTCAAAATGCATTGATTGATGTAATGCGTAAAACAACGCCAGAACAATCGCATATCTATTTATATGACTTTGGAACGAGTGGATTAATTTCTTTAGTAGATTTTCCACATGTGGCAGACTACTTTACAGCAGATGATAATGAGAAAGTAATGAAATCATTACGACGTCTTCAAAAAGAAGTAAAGGTGCGAAAGGCAGCTCTTAGTGAAGCACGTTCAAGTAATATGCAACAATACAACAGAGACGCCGTAACACCGTTTCCTTCACTATTTATTGCAATCGATAGTTTTGATGGTGTGAGTGATGCTACTTTCAGCGAAGCGTTTAACGAAACCGTTAATATTCTAGCGCGTGAGGGGGCTTCTCTAGGAATCTACCTCATCACAACGATGTCTCGTTTCAATGCTATGTGTACAATTACAAGCAAACTTTTAAAAACAAAAATTGCGCTCTACTTATTCGAACAGAGCGATGTTACAAAGTATTGTTGGTCGTACAGACCAGTGCTTTTTGGATATCCGTGGACGCGGATTAATGAAGCAAGATACAGTCGTTTCCTTCCAAGTGTGTGTGCCATATGCTGTGGAAGATAATTCATCCATGATTCAGCAAGTCAAAGCAGAAGCGCAAGAAATGTCACATTATTGGACAGGTGCATTACCACAACCAATTCCAATGTTACCAGAAGTGGTGACACCAGAAATGGTGGAAGCTCAAGTAGACCGATCAGAACGAAACCATCAAGTATTACTAGGGTTAACGAGAGAAATGGTCGAAGTGGCTGCATTTACATTAGATAAAGCCATCTCTTTAGTCAGTGATAATGTCAGAAGTGTTACTCAGTTCTACAAAGTATTAGCTTACCAGTTGCAACAATATACGGCCCCTCAGTTCAAGTGGTGATTGTGCGATCCATTAGGATTAGTACCATTGAGATCGATTTAAGGAAGCGCATCGTTTCAGTGATAAACTGAGCGCTAAAGAAGGAATGAGATATCATCTTAGACAACTTGAAGGAACGGATGACGCAAACCTGGCGATTATACGCAATCACTCATTATCATTCCGACATCCAAATCCTTGGTCAAAGTCTCAATATTACAGAAAATCAGTTCAAAGAGCTTCTGTTAGAAGGACCTAAGTACGGAATTACACCAGTATTTGTGGGGAACTATAAAGACTAATGACGAATTACTCTACGCTTGTCACCTTTCACACAGACAATTGACGACACAGGTGTTCATGGGAATGCGCATCAGCGACCAAGAATATGTTCGCTTCCCATATATCTCAAACGAAAAATCTCCACGTCCAAACGAAGGCTATATTGTTGATGCTGGAAGGTTACGAATTTGTACAATTAATGAGTATAGAAGAATAGAGGAGGCGAAAGAATGCAAAGCTAGC